>Ga0256406_1000025_pt1 | contig 254832 bp, 215 predicted proteins | sample RumenRJG_03DNA_FD_185986 | JGI IMG/M metagenome (GOLD analysis project Ga0256406, IMG submission 185986) | Bovine rumen microbial communities from Lethbridge, Alberta, Canada - RJG_03 | ecosystem: Host-associated > Mammals > Digestive system > Stomach > Rumen | place: Canada: Alberta... | reverse complement strand
CAAGCGCCGCTTCGCGGAAACCCTTGACACAGGGCATCCAACCAGCTAGTTGGCAGTCAAGCAGAACAAGGATAGGGTGTGTAGCCGAGGCTACTACTTACCCACACAAACTGATGAAGCCTCTTTTTACTTAGTAGTTAACCCCAAGAGTTTCAAGCCCTCTTTTTATATATGTTCCTAACTGACTTTTCCCATATATTTGTAATACTTCAGCATCCTTAGAATCACAAAAATCCATTTCATTCTCCATCCACTGGTTGAGATTTTCATCTGCACCAATGTCTTTCTTTTCCTGGCAATCTCTTCCTAAATAGGCAACAGCAGAAATGACCTTTATTGTGTCAAAATCCAGTGAATTCAGATATGCAAGCAAATCGTCATTCTTCCCAGAGAGAATATCATTATATAGATTATCAACCTTTTCACCAAATGGGCTTATATCCTGAGAATGAGTGCGCTCCTTCTTTTCTCTGTAATCTGCTAATCTCTGTGTGGTCTTTATTGCATCCAAATAATCCGCCAATTTATACTTCATTTCAAGCCTCCGTCAATTAAAGTTTGTCTTATTAAATATCCTGTTTTTCCAATCATTATAGTATACACAAAAATCATTCCAATATGGTTTATCCTTGTAATGTTCTGCAATCTTATCCATATAACCATTGTCAAGCACGATATTTTTAGGGTACATTTCCGCTAGCATTTCCATTTCTCCAAAATGGTTGAATAGCAGGTCTTTTTCTATGTATTCTTTGTCCTCAGTAGTAATATATTCGCCGATGTCATAAAAATACTCATCATGAAAAACTTCCCACATCCAGTCAGCCTTATAGTCCTTGAATGAAAGCATCTGCGCCATAAATGCTTTATCACATGACACAGCAGCCTTTCTTTTCTGAATCATATCTACCAGCTTTCTGGTCTGCCACAGTTTCTCATTATCTCTTGGTTCGGCTATAATACTGCCATCACAGTCCTCATCCCACATTGCAAAAGCACCGATCCAGGTAATATGAAATGATTCCTTAACAAGAAAATTTCTTAGATTCAGCAATACGTCATTATCTTCATCACTTGAAACCATATTACCGAAATACATTACAGGTCTTATACATTCGTATTTTTTCACCATCTTACACATATAAGATAATCCGTCCGGACGAATAGTGCATGTATCATTATTCAGTTTTCTAAGCTTTCCTCTACCTTTACATAATACTATAGGGAAATTTCTTCCAACTACATTTTTCTCATTCCTATAGTATCTGACACCCGTATGTGTGGCCGCATATTGTTTTCCAACAGCTTCAGTATTATCGGTCGAACAGTTATCTGATATAACCACCTCGACCATCCCAGCCTTGAATTCTGGCTGACAGACTATAGAATCAAGTGTTGTCTTCAGATACTCAGCTCTGTTATATGTCGGTATGCAGATACTGACAAGAGGCTTGTCGTCCTTGACATACACATGCATTTCTGGTTTTTCAAAAAGTCCTGACTCCCAGTCACATGCACTCTTCACATCCATTCCCAGATACTCAGCCATATCCACATATGGAAGTGATCTAATATCAGCACCTGCTATGTATGTAGTTGCGTGGAAAAATACAGCCGACGAAGCAGTGTCTTTTTTCACTACTTTTATGATGCCCTGGCATTCTGCACAGAATCTGTCAACTAGCGCGTTGACTCCTGAAAAATCCGTCTTATTCTCGTATTCTACCGGCACTTCGATGATAAGCATCTGGTTATCATTATGTGAAAAAGCCTTTTTGAATGAATAAAGTACTCTATCCCAGAATGGCTTTGGTCCATCGTAGTCAAGCACATAGTAAAATATCTGACCACCGGCTTTTATCATGGAGTCCATCACATCGGTAAAATCAGTTCGAGGGATCTTAAGTCCCTGATAGTATTTTTCTGCAAAATAACCAGGCTCTGACATTTCCCGTCGAGCTGACTCAATAGCGCTTTCATCCCAGTTCCACCACTTGATTTCTTCGAGCTTAGCAATAGTATCCTCGTCGAAACGATATTTCACCACCTTCGCAGGATTACCGGCCACTACAGAATACGGCGGTACATCACTGGTAACGACTGCACCCATCCCGATAACAGCACCATTGCCGATATGAACGCCACCAGATATCCTGACACCCTCAGATATTCTGACGTCATTTCCAATGATGATCTGGTAGCTGTTGCATTCATAATAATGGTTGATATCATCATCCAAAAAATCACATGATGCATCAAAATCTCTGAAAGGATAGGTCGATACCTCATCATAATTATGTTCTAGTCCAAGCTCGAATGTTACTCTATGTGCTATGGAAGTATATCTGCCTATCAGAATGTTGCATCTGGTACTGCCACAATCCACATTTGCCTGAGATACATAGGATTTTCTACCAATCGAGATCAGATGTTTCCTTGCATTGTCCTCATTAATAAATATATCAGCATCATCATGGTCTGCTCCTATTATTATCTCGTTAATAAATCTCTTCTTAGGTTGTTCCTTATGCTCACAATCTGACTCAGACCTACTCAGCTTATCTATTATCTCCTGTGCCGTACTACATTTCCAGGGATCAAACCCATACTTTTCTGCCAGTTTGTCATTATTCTTTTGAAGAAGAGTGCTATAATCAATACCAGTTTTCTGCAATTCAGCAAAAGACCTGTTTCCAAAATGCATAACAAAACTATTATGGCAGAGAATATTATGCTTCTGTGCCTTTATGATCCTGAATCCGAGATCTACATCTTCGCTGTTCCCCGGAAAAAATCTCTCATCCAGCAATCCCACTTCATTCAGCACCGTTCTCTTGATCAGCTGAGAAAAACCAACCAGATACAATTTCTGTTCATACGGATTTTCTAAAGGAATATCAGCCATATTTCCAAATGAAATGATATCTTCTACTGATTTCCAGTCTTTTTGGATCATCTGACCATTGGCTGCATAATTCGTCATGCTTCCTGTACTGCCTACTTTTTCATTCTCATATAACCCTATCTTAAGCCAGAAGAAAGCATTATAAGGAAGCAGAGTATCTGAATTGAGCAGATAAACATCATTACCATTATCAGAAGCAGCAATTCCATCATTGCAGCCTCCTGGAAATCCTCTGTTTTCATGATTTTCAACCAGAGTGATCCAATCCAATGTCCTAAGATATTCCACACTTTTATCAGATGAAGCATTATCTACTACTATTATCTGACATCTATCAAGAGGTATTGTCTCTTTAATACTTTCCAGACATTTTCTGATATATTCCCTTGTATTGAATGACAGGATCACAAATGACGATTTAGGAACAAGGTCTCCATTACCTTGATACTCACTTATTTTTTCATTTATCTGTTCTACCAGACTCTTATCATTCTGTTTTTCAGCATAAAAGCGTGCCTGATATAAGCAAATAAGTCCCTGCTTAACATTCTTTTGAGAATAGTAAGCTGATAAGACCATAAACAGCTCAGAGCTACACTGATCTAACATAAATCCGGCCTTTATATACTGGAATTCGACATCCCTCCTTCCTAACTTGTGATACAAAGAAGCTGCAGCAATGCATAGTTCCACAGTCAGATATTCTTTTACATCAACACTATTTCTAAGCGTTGTAAGAAGCTCATCAGCAGCTTTATACTGACCATTCTGTATTATCCTCGTAAACTCATCTGCTAATTGTTCTTTGCTTACACCCATAAAAATCTCCACTGACTATTAGTAGGAAGTTCTTCTACCATACTTTCCATGGTGCCTTACCAGACTCCCACAATTCCTCTAGCTTCTGCTTCTGAAGTAACGTGTCCATACATTGCCAGAAACCATGATGACTGTAACTCATCAGCTGCCCCTCTTCAGCCAGTCTTTCCAATGGCTCTCGTTCCAGGACAGTATCGTCATCCTTAAGGTAGTCAAATATCTTCGGTTCAAATACCATATATCCAGCATTTATCGGCTTACTGTCATCTATCTTCTTCTCACGGAAAGCCCGGACTGAATTATCGTAAGCTATATCCAGGTGTCCTTTTTCTTCTTCAAGGATCACAGATGTCAGTGTTGCTGTTTTTCCATGACTTCTATGGAAATCCAAAAGTGACTTTATATCTACATCACAGACACCATCACCGTAAGTCAGCATAAAAGTCTCATCACCGATATACTTCTGCACTCGCTTAAGACGGCCACCCGTCATCGTATTCAGACCAGTGTCCACTATCGTGACCTTCCACGGCTCTGTCTTTTTATCATGGACTATCATCTCGTTTCCCTCTGTAAAATCAAATGTGATGTCTGAGGTATAGAGATAATAATCTGCGAACCACTCCTTTATCATATGCTGCCTGTAACCAGCGCAGATGATAAAATCATTAAACCCATAATATGAGTATTCCTTCATTATGTGCCAGAGGATTGGCATCCCGCCTATCTCTATCATCGGCTTCGGACGAATGGTGGATTCTTCAGAGATGCGGGTACCCTTGCCGCCGGCTAATAATACTACCTTCATATTCTTCTTTAACCAATTTGCTATCTCAATGAAAAATATGGTTTTAAAGCATTGTGGACCATCATGTCCTTATCAGGCAGCAGTTTATCATCACCTCTGAATACAAATCTAACAATAGGTTTTGTATCTCTATCAGGTATATAGCTATTTCCTATTACGCCAACTCTATATAGATTCTCAAGCAAAACAATAATATTGTCAGAAATAAGATTCAGTCTATTGTCATATTTCACCTTTTCTGCAATCCTTCTACCAAAGTCCTCAAGCGTAAAATGAGATTTCCATCCATTAAAAATACTTTCGATTGCGGAAATCTGATCATTTTTATATTTGGCTTTAAGTTCCTCCATGCACTCCGTCCAACACTCTGACGAATATGTTTTTCTAATTTTGTCAAATACCTGATGTGTAAAAGCAGTAGCGTTAGGGTACGCTCGCTGTGCTTGAGTCAAGAACCTCACCATATCTCTTGGTCTATACCATGAATTATATAAGATATAGCTTTCTACATCTCTTCTTTGTATTGTTTTATCAGGAAAATACTGATTCCATACTTTTTCTCTGTTTTCGTCTGTGTCATCTAACTTCTCAGCTGCAAGAAGCCTTTTCATTATTATATGGATAAGCGGATGATCATGTAAGGATCCTCCAGACTGATGCCACGCAATTTGAATTCCAAAATCTTCAACACATTTATTGATTTCTTTTCCAATCGCATTAACTGCGCTTAATATTTCAGAACGTATTGAAGCAATAATGTATATGTTAAATCCATTTCTACGTAACAAAGCATTAATATGCTCTATTGTGACAATAAGGTCACGAATCAATCGGACATCTCTATCGTACTGCTTTTTTAATTCATATGATATTTCCAATTCATCTACAAGTAGGTATAATTTTTTTTCTCCCTTACCGGTTAAATTGCTAAATAAATCTCCTGCTTTACTAACCACCTCACTAAAATCAACTCTTAAATCATCCCCTGTGTTAAAACCAAGTTCAGCATAGTCGCCCCCTCTTGAAAGTTTTACTCTTCCTTGTTTCACATGAGGAATATAACTTCTTATTTTCTTTACTACAGGACTTTCTACTAGTTCAACACACCGGATACTCTTTTCGAACAATCTCCACGTCTTATCCATCTCAAAATAATCTTCAGCATCATTCTTTACAAAATGATATATATAGCTGTAAAAAAACCACTGCCACACTGTTTCATAATCTCTTATATCTCCTGCCGTCTTAAGCTCACTTTCATCCACGATACACTGAGACTTATTGTAAAATTCCTTACGGTCTTCTGCTGATAAATCACTCTTGAAGAGTATAAACGAAGTATTATTTTTAGAATCCTTTCTCAGCTGAATGTCAATATACCTTAGTAAGGCTGTTTTGCCTATTCCTTTAAGTCCACTTACTATATACTTGCTTCCATCCATAAGAGAAGATAGCTGAACACCATCCGGCAATAAGTAGGCCTGCTCAAAAGTTTCCTTTTGACTATCACTATCTTCTGTAAGCTCATTTTTAGCATCTGTTTTCCCAAAATATATATCTTTTAACTCCATAATCATGACCTTTCCAATTAAATCTTAATGCATAATTTTATACTAATTTAACATTAAAGCGATATTTTTTCTGTCTGGTATTCATCCCAAAATCTTTTAGCAACATTAGCTGTCACATTTTGCATAACTTCTATTCTGTCATATACTTCTATTTCTTCGGGTCCTCTATCAGAATAATAGACTATAGATCTTGTAACCATTTCCTTAAGTCCATGGCATAATTCCTGGTAGTCCCACCTGTCAGTGATCTTATAATATATTGTGTTTCCACAAAGATCCACAAAATGCCCATCAAAATTATCTATGTTTCGTTCTCCATTACACATGTATTTTTATCTCCATTTTATCTTTTTACTAAGAAAGCATTTTTGTTACCTCTAATAGCCATTCTTTGTTATCCAATTTGTCACTATTTTCGTCTACTTGAGCTATGATATTCTCAACAAGCTGTCTCTGATGCATAATACCCTCCTGGAGTTCTTCACTTCCGGTATTTTCCTGCAACTCTATGGCCTGCTTCAGTAAATCCAGCATTTGATATACCTTCTCCAGCTCTGGCTTCTTCTGGATTTGTAACAGTTTAGTCTTCTCTCTTTCTCCGTATTCTTTAATATACTCACCAAGAGCCGGATTAAACGGTGCATATATGTCAACGCACTTCTCCAGTTCCTTTATCCTATCGCTACTATTAATTTTGTTGTCAATATCGATAGCTTCTAAAAAGCGTACTGCAAAGCGACACTGCGGCGGTAACACTGTCATTTCGCCTGTGAACCACTCTGAAGTGTATATATCCTGGTAAAAAGAAACACAGGAACGGCAATACTCAGGAAGAATATCAAGTATTTTTTCTACTTTATACTCATTTTTTGCCGTATTAACGACGTTTATCAAATCCATTTCCTTCTCTTTTAACCGGAAATACCTGAATCTGACATCATTATCTCCTCGTATAATTTTATCAACTATACTGACAACATCTGCTCTGTCCTGGCTATGCTCTGTCAGGAAGCTATCTGTAGCTACTTTCCAACTTTCATAATTTATCTTTGTAAAGATGGAAGGCAGGCCAATGCCCCATTTTACAGCTATTTCCCATACTCTCTTGTCTAGACTGAATATATCTATTACGCTTGTCAGCAGTGCATTACATTCACTGTTAATTTTCTCTTCATCTTCTATATCATCATAATACCTAAGATGAAGATAGTTGATATACCAGTGATTATTATCCACAGTCTGTCCATAGACATTTACGAGTCTATCAAATTTCTTGGCTGCATCCTGCTTTTCTTCTAGCGCTTCATAGTTTTTCTCAGCGGCTGATTCGCATAAACGAGCATAAAATACTGCTCTGTCCTGCGTTTTGTTATGAGTAATAATTCTGTCGACAATATCGGTAAACACACTATCGTATTCATGGTTAGTTATAGCCTTAGTAAGTCCTTGGCAAAGTAAATCCGCTCTAGCATTATCGATACTATCCCAGTCGATATACTTCATATAACTATCTGCGACTGAATAATGTCCAATTACAGCAGCAGACGATATGAGCATACACAGGCTATACTGGACTATTTTTCCTCTGAATACATTCCTGTCCATCAGACCGCATTCCCTGGCTACTGCCTCATCCAGATCTCCGGTATCTTGCATTGCCTGATATATCTTCAAATAGTCTTCAGTGTATGTATAGCATTTATCCATATCATCCAGGTGCCAATATGCCGCAGCTACATAATGGTCAAGTGACGCCCTACATACATCTTTTATCCTGTTATCACTGATATACTTACTATAGTCTGAAATGGTTTTGTCATACTGATCCGTACAGTTGTCAGCTATAAGCATTCCCACATAAAAATCAGATACATTTCTTCCGACCAATGGAGCGGTAGAATCTTTTAGCATATCTATAGTGGCTTCGCAGAGTTCAGACAACCTCCCATAATCTTCGATTACGGTGAGTTCCTGTACTAACTGCGATCTCCAATGTATATTCTTCGGTTCCTCCTTTATCATCTCATAGAGCGGATCTATATTTCTCCTTGCCTTCTTCAGCAAATCGTCACGGCTGTCATACACATACCCATAATGGTGCACAAAGCTGTCGATCATCCGGCACTCACCAATTCTCGGTGTAGGATATTCATGGATCTTGCCATGAAAATGCAGACCATCTACATGCTTTACAAGTCTCAGAGCCCAAGTATCATTATATTCCGTTCCCTCGTGATTCTCATAATTCCTGACTATGTACCTTGCTGAACCAAAGTGTTTATATTCGCCTGATCTGAAAAAATCTACGATTGCATCAGTATTTTCAAACCATTCATCATCATCGATGAACATAAACCATTCACCGGTGCATCTTTCAAGCCCGGCATTCCTGGCTTTGGCAAAGTCATCGCACCATGTAAAATTCACTACCTGGTCTGCGTACTTTTCAAGGACAGAATGACTTTCTTTATCACATCCTGTATCTACTACGATGATCTCAGACGGAAGACTTTTCCGTATAGTCATCAGAGACTCAAGACACTTTACCAGTTCTTTTTTATTTCTTCCTGAGCAAAGCAGAGAGATTGACAATACAATTTTGTTTTCTTTTTTCATATAGCACTTCTTTTATTATTAGCCTGTTATAATCTTCTGGAATATAGGCACTGCTGCCTTAGCAAGAGCTTCTCCGACTCCGCTTAAAATAGTCTTTGCAGCTGAGGCACCACCTTTTTTTAGAATTCTCGTCACGTCAGATTTCTTTTTCTGCTTGCAATAATCCTGCATTTTTGTATAGTATTCAAAATTCTTATCAGTCGGTTCTGTAATACGTGTTTTATATGCAAATAGTCTTTCCAAAACTTCCATATCCGAATCTGTTAGTATCTCTTCTGTAACCTTTGCATTATTCTCATTGGAAATGTTCTCATTCCTGCTGCCACTATTTATCATAGGCCCATTTGAATAATTATTTGAACTAATGGTTTTGCCAGTAGACTGATCTATCAAAGTAATATCCCTTTCATTATAATTCACTTCAAGTTTCTGATTCTTATTTTCAAAACATGCACGCATGTCTATCATTAGGTCATTTAAGAATGCCTCGCTCTTATTTTCATATGTAAGAGCCCTTCCGTTATTCAGTCTTATTATCAGCAGATATTGCCTTTTCAGAAAATGAATGATCCACACTATGAGATATATGATACTAAGCGTCAGTAAAACAGAGCCTATGCTTTTTATTGCAATAATCGGAACCAGTAATAGGATTATCCCTATAATAAGGCATATGACACCTGTTCTCGGGGTGGACATCCTTGCTCTATTTATCTCCACGCTTGTTATAGCATCTAATGGAATAAAAAAGTCCTGGCTTCTCATCACCTGTTTTTCTATTGTAAATTGATCTGTTTCTACTTTGTGTGACTTAGGAACTTTTATATAAGATGAGAATTTGCTAGCATCCATACCGCACTACCTCTTATAAAATGTAAAAACGGAAGCCCGGGAAATCCGGACTCCCGAATGTGCACTAATGTAATTCTTTAATCATGCAGACGCTAGGTCTACAGAACTACCTGGATTACTGAAGGAGAGAAAGTACTCCCTGGTTAGACTGGTTAGCCTGTGCGAGCATTGACTGACCTGCCTGAGCGAGGATATTATTCTTGCTCCAGGTAACCATCTCTTTAGCCATATCTGTATCACGGATACGTGACTCTGCAGCCTGTGTATTCTCAGATGTGGTATCAAGGTTTGCGATGGTATGCTCAAGTCTGTTCTGAACAGCACCAAGAGTAGCTCGCTGTGAAGATACCTTGTCGATAGCTGTCTGAACTCTTGTCATAGCCTCTTCAGCGCCGTCGTGAGTTGTTACTGAAAGGTTTGAACCAGTAGTTATAGTATCTCCCTTGGTCTTTGCATCTTCCTGACCGGCGATTGTAATAGTTGCACCATCTTGTGGGGCAGCTGCAAGACCAAGTTTTCCTGCATCCACTCCAGTAGCTGCTTTGCCATCAGATCCAAGCCACTGACTATTCTTTGCGTCATAAGTATAAGTACCGTTCTTTACAGAAGGATCAACTTCAGCATTGAAATCATCCTTTGTAAGGGCTGCACCACCTTTTTTAAACTTACTTGCATCAGTAACACCAGTCACTTTTCCAGTTGTATCAACGCCAATCTCAGCGCCAGCAGTAGCTTTGATTCCATTTTTCAGTGTAACAGAAACAGACTCTGCAAATGCATCACCCTTCTTATGCCATGAACCATTTGCATCAAGAACATAAGTAGTCGCAGCTGCCGGTGTTGAACCGCCAAAATCGATATCCTGTGCACCAATGTAAGTGTCTGTTGTGCTTGATTTAGTATTATCCCATGTAACTGCTGTATCAGCGCTATTGCCTGAGAATGCTGCAACATGTCCATGCTGAGCACCTCTATCAGCTGTTAAAGTTTCCTTACCAGCTTCAAGTCCAAGAGCATGTGCATTCATAGAGCCGATTGAAAGTTCGATAGTCTGCCCAGAAAGTGATCCTACCTGAAGGTTCTTTCCTGTGAATGATCCATCGAGAAGGTTCATAGTATTGAACTGTGTAGTTGAAGCAACACGATCGATTTCAGATGTAAGCTGGTCAACCTCGAGCTGGATTTCAGCACGATCATTCGAAGTATTGGTATCGTTAGCTGCCTGTGTAGCAAGCTCGTTCATACGCTGAAGCATTGAGTGAACTTCGTTTAAAGCACCCTCGGCTGTCTGTACTACTGAGATACCATCCTGAGCGTTTGTTGAAGCTCGGTCAAGTCCGCGGATCTGTGAACGCATCTTCTCGGAAATAGCGAGACCTGCTGCATCATCTGCTGCACGGTTGATTCTATAACCTGATGAAAGTTTCTCTGTGCTCTTCTGCTGTCCATTAACTGTCAGATTGAGCATTCTGTTGGCGTTAGCCGCCTGCATGTTGTGCTGTACTACCATAATAATTACCTCCGTGTAATTTTTATAGACTCCGGGGTCCTTCCCGGAAGGTCTGGTGGGAAATCCATTCCCCACGTAGTTACTTTTTATAATAGGCTCTGAGGTTTGAGTTCGTAGCTCTAGTGCACATAAAGCGTAGTCCTCGCGCGTTCAGATGCGAATTATCGAATTAACAGAATGAATGGTAGTATAAAAGGAGATCTGTCCTATGATATGTATAGATATGTGACAGCCGCCTCTGTCCTCGAAGCCCTGCTGTCTACCTCCTTGTAATTACCAGTGCATCCTGCACCTCTGTAAAGCGTTTCTTTTGATTTCTTTTGCTTTACACTTTTATTATCGGGGCTTTCGGAAATAATATAACCCCTTTTTTGAATTTTTTTGAAGAAATTTTTCAAATCTCAAATGTTATTCTATAGTGCCTTTATCCTTAAGTAAAGATAGTACATTTATCGGTGGAATCACAATAGGCTCCATGCCTGGTTGCGTAGTCAACGATGTAATGTAACTTCTCACATATGGGAATATGATAGCTATGGCATTAGATTCTATCAAATATTTGTTTTCATGATCTGTCTCGAAGATACTCAAAGCTGTAACGCTAACCCTCAGATTCTCATTATTATCATAGACATTTGTAACTAAAGTAACACGGTACGTATTTATTTTCCTTTTTTCTACACTCTTATCTACTGAGAGGTTCAGCTCCAGATCGCTGATGTCTTCTTCATTTCGATGGAACGATGCATCTGTTACCTCTATTTTTTTAATATAAGAGGGCTTACATACTTTGAGTTTACTTTCATTTTGTGCTCCTTATCCTTATCAGCAGGCAAGGTTCATATCATTGTTTATGTAAAACTTGTCATAAGTGTCGCTTAATCCAAACAGCCGTGCTATATCTTCATCTACTAGCGGACTAATGCTGTCACCTCTACGAATCATTAGTCTGTCATACTTGTCACTCATTTCAATCCCGTATTTGTCACATAGCTCATAAAAAAGGTCAATATCAAGCATCAGATTACCTCCTCACTATCTTCGTAAACTATATGCGTGTCATGGATTACAAATTCTTCGTGTACATATCCTCCAGCGTGTAAAGCTCCACTGCGTCGTTCTGGTTAGTCTTGTACCAGTCGGTGAAGCCTGAGAGGGAAAAGAGCAGATATTTTCTGACTGGGTAGCTGATCGGGATGGCGTGGCTGCGGCGGAGCAGGGTGTCGTAGACGCTCTGATCTATCGGTTCGTTTTTGAACTTGCACTCACCTACGACCATTGACCTGTCGGCGTCTGAAATACCCACGACATCGATGTCAGCTGACTGAGCCCGCTTACGGCCATTTTTATCAGTGATGGTCTCTGTTCCCCACCAGCTGCCTGCTTTATTCAGAAAAATGCTCCACTCACCGATTATTCCCTTGAGCAGTGTAAAATGCTGGCACATGCCTTCGAACACTTTTCCCATGAAGTCATGGAGCTGCGGTTTAACGACCTTATCGTAGTATTCTCCTCCACCTCCGAGCTCTATGATGCTTACAGCCTCCGGAACAAACCTGTACCAGAACCTGAACATACTGTCCTTCAGGACGTATTGAACCTTCTTTTTATTTTTTTCCTCGCCGATGCAGAATTTCTTCTCGATCAGGCCTACACTGATAAGTCGCTTCAGCGAGTATGAGACTGTGCTGGCACTTTCATGTGTCTTCTCGGAGATCAAATTCAGTGTGTTCTGTCCCGCTGCCACCTGCTCGATCACATCATTTACCAGTGATATATCTGAAAATTCCTGTGTAAGCAGATTATGAGGCTCATCAAACAGGTAACCGTCTGTGCTGAACATCAGCCTCTTTATATTCGTATCTATGTCCTGCTTCGGATTTATAAGAGCCAGGTACTTTGCCACTCCGCCTGTCACACCGAAGCACAGTGCCTTATCCTCACTGGAATACTCCGGTACAAACTCCGCAGCCTCCAGGTAATCGAATTCCCTCAGATAGATCTGTGAATCCCGTCTCCCGAAAAGAGGACTTTTTTCGCTCAAGACCTCATCCTCCATGAAGCTTAATGATGAGCCGCATAGTATCAGAAACAGATTCTTATCCATCCATTTTTCATCTATGTACTTCTGCATGACCGAGAGAAGTCCCTCGTCCTTCTCAGCCCAGTATGGGAGCTCGTCTATCACAAAGATCAGCTTCTCATCGCCAAGTCTCGCTGTCAGAAAATCAAACAGCCTCTCTATCGTGCCAAAATGTATCCCACTAAGTGAAGGTTCCAGTGCAAATGATAGCTGTTCGGACAGTAGCTCGAGATTTCTCTCAGAGCCTATCTTCGTGGCTGTATAGTAAACTGCCTTCTTGCCCTTTATAAATTCTTTTATAAGTGTGGATTTGCCGATCCTTCTGCGGCCGGTTATCACTGTCATGGAAAAGCCAGGCTTTTTATACGACTTTTCCAGTGATTCCAGTTCTTTTTTCCTGCCAATAAACATAGAATGCCTCCCGGTCTGTTTTATTCAAAACTTTTTTATTCAAATGGATTTTATTCAAAATGATTTGAATAAAACTCTTTTGAATATGATAAGGCATTCTGTGAAAAAAGTCAACGTTCCCCGAACTGTTCCAGAAACCCTGCCACGTACTTGTCCCAGGCCTGGTCGATAGTTTTATCAAGTGAGAAGGTAGCGAGGTTCGTGCCGGTAAGGACTGTGAGAGCGCCGTCTTTGAATGTGGCCGTGAGTGTCAGTGAGTTGATGTCTTGAGGCGTAAATCCTGTGTCTAACTCTGATAAGAGCTTTTCGATAAGCTCTCCTGAAGCGTGAAAGACGAATTTGAAGTAGACCGGGGTCCTCTTCCCCTTTATGATCTCGTAGAAAAATCCCCGGACTTTTCCATACTGGATGAACGATTCAGAAGGAACATCTGACTCGTCATCGTAGAAGTCCGGGTTTATTTTTCCATCAAGCACAAATGAGACCGCGGTTTTCACCGTGGCCTCACTGAGTGTGAATCCATCAAAAGTGTCATGCAGGAGCATCGCTGACATAAATTTCTTTACATCTGTTATCTGGAAACTGTTCATACAACCTCCCTTTTATCATGTAGTGGCGATCTGCGGGATCACGTCGGATCTCATCTCGATCTTCGGGGAACCTTTACCCTCTATATAGTCGCGTGTGATCGTGACTTTTCCGATATCCGGGTCCTTCGGGATCTCATACATGATATCTGTCATAAACTCTTCGATGATCGAGCGGAGCGCTCTGGCTCCGAGTTTTCTCTTCTGCGCCTTCTCTGCGATGAGATCTAAGGCATCGTGGTCGAATTCGAGGTCTACCTCATCGAGTGCTAAGAGCTTCTGATACTGCTTGATGATGGCGTTTTTCGGCTCTGTAAGGATCTTTATGAGCATCTCCGTAGAGAGCTGGTCAAGTGTCACGATGACAGGCAGACGTCCGATAAACTCCGGGATAAATCCGAATTTTCTCAAGTCCTCCGCCGTTACCTTGCTTAAGACTTCCTCGTCATCATCGTACTCATCGCCTAAGTCGGCTACAAATCCGATGGAACTCGACTTCTTGAGTCTCTCTTTTATCACATCCGTAAGACGTGGGAAAGCTCCGCCACAGATAAAGAGGATGTTGCTCGTGTCGACAGTTGTCATAGGTACCATTGCATTTTTTGATGAAGCGCCGACTGGCACTTCTATCTCAGCGCCCTCTAAGAGCTTCAGCATTCCCTGCTGCACGGACTCTCCGTTTATATCACGGTTTGTCGCAGAATTTTTCTTGGCGAGTTTATCGATCTCGTCGATAAAAATGATGCCGTGCTCAGCCTTCTCTACATCGTTATCGGCAGCAGCTAAGAGCTTGCTGACTACAGACTCGATGTCGTCTCCGATGTATCCGGCCTCTGTCAGCGTCGTAGCATCTGTTATCGCAAGCGGTACATCGAGAAGTCTCGCGAGAGTCTTTACGAGATAAGTCTTTCCTGAACCGGTAGGTCCGATCATCAGTATATTCGACTTCTCGATCTCAATCTCATCGTCGTCATCGCTGTCGAGGAGATTCTCTGAATCTATGACACGCTTGTAATGGTTATAGACAGCGACAGAAATGATCTTCTTCGCCTTCTCCTGACCGACCACATAGTCGTCCAAAGCTGCCTTTATCCGGTGAGGAGGCGGGATATTCTTTATGTCAAAAACTGGTCCGTCTGTCAGCTTGCCTTTCTTCTGCTTTTTCTTCTCACGGCGTTTTTTCAGCTTCTGGTTCTCAGGAACCGGAGGCGCGCCCTGGAATATCTGCGCAAAATCCCCAAGGTCAAGCATCGACACATGAGGAAAGCTGGTCTGCATTTTCGGCTGCTGATCCTGGTTCTGCTGACCGGAAGCGTTCTGGTCAGAACTGTCCGCGTTCTGTGACTGACCGTTTGTATTCGGTGCCTGAGCGTCAGAATTCAGCGTAAAGGTCGGTCCCCACGGAGTGTTATTCGTCATTCCTGGAAAGGAATTCATAGCGTCAAAAGTCTTCTGCAGACAGTCTTCGCAGATGGCTATTCCTCCCGGAATGTGGATCATTTTGCCTGTGACATGCTCCGGACGGCGACAGACATAGCAGATGTCCTCGTATTCGCTATCGTTGTTTTTGTCATCAGAAGTATTGTTATCAGTGTCTGAGGTATCTGTCACCTCTTTAAATTCGTCTTTATCCATTAGTCCTCGTCGTCTTTAAGCGGGTCTACGGTTATGTGGTCCAGGTGCCATATATCGTCGACATACTGCTTTATAGTCCTGTCTGAGGAGAATTTTCCACAGCAGGCGGTATTCATCATGGCCATGCGTGTCCACTTTGCCTCGTCCCTGTAAGTCTCCATGATCTGATCCTGTGCGTCGGCATAAGACCTGAAGTCCTTCAGGTTAAAGTAGGTGTCTGCGAACTGTGTCTCATTCGTGTTCAGCAGTGAGTTATAGATAGGTCTGAAGAGCTCTGAGTCGTTAGGGCTGTAGAAACCGTTCACGAGCTGCATCAGGACTTTTCTGATATCCTGATCCTGGTTGAAGATGTCCATCGGGTTATAGTCTCTCTTCTGCTCGTGCTCGATGACTTCATCTGCGCTCATTCCAAAAATAAACGCATTCTCTTTTCCCATCTCCTCTACCATCTCTACGGTGGCTCCGTCCATGGTTCCGATCGTAATGGCTCCGTTCATCATGAACTTCATATTTGAAGTGCCGGAAGCCTCTTTTGACGCGGTAGAGATCTGCTCTGAGACATCTGCTGCCGCAAATATCAGCTCAGCGTTCGATACCTTATAGTCTTCTATGAATACGACTTTGAGCTTATTTCCGATCGAGCGGTCGTTGTTTATGACTGCTGCTACGTTATTTATCAGCTTTATCGTGAGCTTCGCTATCTTGTATCCGGCGGCTGCCTTTGCTCCGAAGATGTAGGTCTTAGGGATCACCTGGAGCTCCGGGTGTTCCTTGATCCGGTTGTACTCGTACATGACATGCAGGATATTCAGCAGCTGTCTCTTGTACTCGTGCAGTCTCTTTACCTGTACATCAAAAATAGAATTCGGGTCTACGTCTATTCCGTTGTGGTCCTTGATATAGCGGGCCAGACGGACTTTGTTCTTGAACTTTATGCTCCTGAACTCCTGCTGTGCCCTCTCATCGTCTACAAAGACTTTGAGCTTCGACATCTGCGAGAGGTCTGTGATCCAGCCGTTGCCTATCTTGTCAGTAACCCATGAAGCCAGAAGCGGATTGCCATGAAGCAGGAATCTCCTCTGGGTAATACCGTTCGTCTTGTTGTTAAACTTCTCCGGATAGAGCTCGTAGAAGTCTTTAAGTGTCTCTTTCTTGAGGATCTCAGTGTGCAGTTTTGCCACGCCGTTTACAGAGAATGCAGCTGAGATAGCGAGGTAAGCCATGCGGACCTGACCGTCGTAAATGATAGCCATACGGTCGACTTTTCCCTGATCTCCAGGATATTTCTGCTGGATCTCAAGGCAGAAACGGCGGTTGATCTCCTCTACAATATTGTAGATTCGCGGAAGAAGTCTTGAGAAAATCTCGATAGGCCACTTCTCGAGTGCCTCATTCATGATCGTGTGGTTGGTATATGCGACACAGTGAGTCGTGATATCCCAGGCTTCATCCCAGCCTAAGCCCTCGACATCCATGAGTATTCTCATGAGTTCCGGAACTGTCAGTGTAGGATGAGTATCGTTCATCTGAAATACGACTTTTTTCGGAAGGTCGTGGATGTCATCGTGATATTTTTTAAATCTCTGAATGGCTCTCTGAAGAGACGCAGATACAAAGAAGTACTGCTGCTTCAGACGGAGCTCTTTTCCTGAGATGTGGTTGTCGTTCGGGTAGAGGACTTCGACTAAGGATCTCGCGAGATTCTCATCCTCTACTGCCTTTGTGTAGTCACCTTTGTCAAAAGACTCAAGAGAGAAGACCTGCTTCGGCTGAGCGTCCCAGATCATTAGTGAGTTTACCACATGGTTGTTGTAGCCCACGATCGGCATATCGTAAGGAACGGCGAGGACTGAGTTGTAGTTCTCCTGGATGAATTTCATCTTACCGTCATCGCCGACTTCTGAGCGGACATAACCTCCGAATTTTACCTCGAAGGTGTACTCGCTTCTCTTCAGCTCAAACGGGTAGCTGTCCTTTAGCCAGTCATCAGGCACTTCCTTCTGATAACCGTCTTCGATCTTCTGCTTGAACATACCGTATCTGTAGCGGATTCCGCAGCCGTAGGCAGGGTAGCCGAGAGTCGAGAGTGAATCGAGGAAGCAGGCGGCCAGTCTTCCCAGTCCGCCATTTCCAAGAGCCGGATCCGGCTCCTGGTCCTCTATCGATACGATGTCAAGTCCGAGTTCATCTAAAGCCTGTTTGAACTCATCGTAGACACAGAGATTCAGCATGTTATTTCCGAGGGCACGTCCCATCAGGAACTCCATCGACATGTAGTAGACTGTCTTCGGATCCTGCTGTTCCATGGCATTCTGCGTTGCCAGCCAGTCATCGATGATCTCGTCTTTTACCACAAGTGACACTGCCTGGAATATCTCTTTCTCGGTAGCTTCCTTGAACTCCTTGCGGTAAAGACGCTTTACGTTCGCCTTTATCTCTTCCTTGATCGTGTTCTTGTCCAGATTCTCCAGATGACTCATCGTTACCTCCCGCCTAAACAGGCTTCTTCGTGTTTTGTTTCTTTCCTTAGTTCTTCTTGACTGAAAGCGAAACCTTCTCTCCATTGATGTTCCACTCTTTTTCGTGACCTTCAGAAAGCACTCCTTCCTCTATGCTGTCGGCAAGTACTTCGTGACTTATCTCTTCTTTATTCCTTTCAAAAATATCCTTTATCTTTTCATTTCCTGAGTAGCCTACGCTGATGCGGTCCATGACCTCAAAGCCAGCTTCTTTTCTCATCGTCTGGATCTTTGAGATCAGCTCTCTGACGAATCCCTCTTCGATGAGTTCAGGTGTCAGGTTCGTGTCTAATACTACTGTGACATTTCCATTCGTGTTTGTCACGTATCCCGGCTCTGCTTCTTCTGAGATCAGCAGGTCTTCCTTTGCGAGTTCAATGCTCGGATCTATCTCCGGGAACTTCAGAACGCCGTTCTCGTTAAGCTCTGCCATTGCCTTATTTCCATCGAGCTCTTTAAGGGCTGCCTGGATCTTACCTAAGAACTTTCCGTACTTAGGTCCTACTGTCTTAAGCTGTGGCTTGAAGGTATAGGTCGTAAGGTTCGAGATATCGTCCTTAAACTCTGCCTTCTTTACATTCAGCTCGTCAGCGATGATATCTGTATAGAACTTGTCGAGCTTCTCGTCTGCCTTTATGAACATCTGAGCAAGCGGCTGTCTGTTCTTGATATTTGAAGCGTTTCTGCAGGCACGACCAGCTACTACGACCTTCAGGAGCTCGCCCATTTTATCCTCTAAGTCCTTATCGATAAACTGCTCGTTTACCTCCGGGAACCTGCACAGGTGGATCGACTCCGGTGCATTAGCGTCTACTTTTCTTGCGATGTTCTGATAGATCTCTTCTGTCATGAACGGGATCATCGGAGCAGCAGTCTTACTGATAGTCACAAGGCAGGTGTAGAGCGTCTCGTAGGCGTTTATCTTATCCTGCTCCATGCCCTTGGCCCAGAATCTCTCACGGCAGCGGCGGACATACCAGTTAGAGAGCTCATCTACAAATGACTCTAATGCTCTGGCAGCCTCAGGGATCTTATAGCTTCCGAGATCACTGTCTACTTCCTTTACAGTAGTGTTCAGTCTCGAAAGTACCCATCTGTCCATTACCGGAAGCTTGTCGTAATCGAGTGTGTACTTCGTCGGATCGAACTCATCGATATTCGCATAGAGCACATAGAATGCATAGGTGTTCCAGAGTGTCGATAAGAACTTTTTCTGACCGTCCTTTACGGCGTCCTCATGGAACTTATTCGGGAGCCACGGTGCTGAGTTGATGTAAAAATACCAGCGGATAGCGTCTGCTCCGAACTTATCCAGTGCCTCGAACGGATCGACTGCGTTTCCTTTGCTCTTAGACATCTTCTGGCCGTTCTTATCCTGGACGTGGCCTAAGACGATGACATTCTTATAAGGTGCGCAGTGGAAAAGGAGCGTCGACTCAGCCATCAGTGAGTAGAACCATCCACGGGTCTGGTCTACAGCCTCTGAGATGAACTCTGCCGGGAACTGCTCCTTGAAGGTATCCTGGTTCTCGAACGGGTAATGGTGCTGTGCGAATGGCATAGCTCCTGAATCGAACCAGCAGTCAAGTACCTCCGGGATGCGCTTCATGGTCTTTCCGCACTTAGGACACTTGTAGGTCACTTTATCGATGTAAGGTCTGTGAAGCTCGACCCTGGCGTCGTCAGGATTTCCGGTCTTCTCAGCAAGCTCTGCTCTGCTTCCGATAGCTTCCTGGTATCCGCAGTCCTCGCACTCCCAGATATTCATCGGGGTGCCCCAGTATCTGTTTCTGGAAACGCCCCAGTCCTGGACATTTTCAAGCCAGTTTCCAAAACGTCCCTCTCCGATTGATGGCGGGATCCAGTTTACTGTCTTGTTATTGGCGACGAGCTCGTCCTTTACCTCGGTCATTTTTATAAACCATGACTCACGGGCATAGTAGATAAGCGGTGTGTCGCATCTCCAGCAGTGAGGATAGTCATGCTCAAACTTCGGAGCATCGAAGAGAAGTCCTCTATTATCGAGGTCTTTTAAGACTTCCGGATCTGCCTTCTTTACGAAGAGTCCTGCGAACGGAGTCTCCTCGGTCATATTTCCTTTATCGTCGACGAACTGGATGAACGGAAGATCATAGTTCTTTCCGATCCTGCTGTCGTCTTCACCGAAAGCCGGTGCGATATGTACGATTCCGGTACCGTCTGTCATAGTGACATAACTGTCTGCTGTGACAAAATGTGCCTTCTTGTGCTGCTTTGCGGCTCTGTCTGCTGCGCACTGGTAAAGCGGTTCGTACTCTCTGTTCTCTAAGTCTGTTCCCTTGTATTTTTCTAATACTTCATAAGCAGGCTTTCCGTCCTCGGAGAATTTTCCAAGGACTGTGTCGAGAAGCGCCTCAGCCATGTAATAGGTGTAGCCGTCTGCGCATTTTACTTTTACGTAAGTCTCGTCAGGGTTTACGCAGAGTGCGGTATTCGAAGGAAGTGTCCAGGGCGTTGTCGTCCATGCGAGGAAGTATGCGTCTTCTCCCTTTGCCTTGAAGCGGACGATAGCTGAACGCTCCTTTACTGTCTTATAGCCCTGTGCGACTTCCTGTGCTGAAAGCGGGGTTCCACAGCGAGGACAGTAAGGTACGACTTTAAAGCCTTTGTATAAAAGGCCTTTGTTCCAGATCTCTTTAAGAGCCCACCACTCGGACTCGATGAAGTTATTGTCGTAAGTGATGTAAGGGTGCTTCATGTCCGCCCAGAATCCTACCTGGTCAGAGAATTTCTCCCACATGCCCTTGTATTTCCAGACACTTTCCTTACACTGCCTGACGAACGGCTCGATACCGTACTTCTCGATCTGGTCTTTGCCGTCGAGTCCGAGCTTCTTCTCGACCTCGAGCTCTACCGGGAGTCCGTGTGTATCCCAGCCGGCCTTTCTCGGGACGTACTTGCCCTTCATGGTCTGGTATCTCGGGATCATATCCTTTATGACACGGGTCAGCACATGGCCGATGTGCGGCTTGCCGTTAGCTGTCGGTGGGCCGTCGTAGAAGGTGTAGGTCTCACCCTTGCCTTTATTCTCTTCTTCTGATTTCTCGAAGATGTTCTCGTCTCTCCAGAACTTCTCGACCTGGTGTTCACGGCCGACAAAGTCCATGTCTGTGTTGACACTGTCGTAGATTGTTTTCATTTGGGGAATCAATCCTTTCTTATTCCAATAATAGGCAAAATGCCTTGAAATCTAATTCTATGTGGTTAAGCCGTCTTTGTCAAGTTTATTTAAGCTCATTGATCGTAAAGTGCAGCTCGCCTTCCTTATCCACATCTATTGTGGCGAAGGTCGGGATGCGGCCCGGCTGGCGCGGAAGGGAAATGGAACCTGGATTCATGATCGTGATCCCGTCTGCCTCCACAAGCTCCGGCCAGTGCGTGTGTCCGTAGAGCGCTACGTCGCAGCCATGCTGCTTTGCGGCCTTTATCAGCTCGTAGTTCGAATACTTGACGTCGTACATATGCCCGTGTGTCAGGAATACCTTGTGATTTCCGAGGCTTGTCACCTGATAGAGCGGCTCGTCACTGCCCCAGTCACAGTTTCCTCTGACGTAAAAAAATGGTACGCCGCAGCCTGTCCGTATCTCGTTTTCATAGCCCTGCGCGTCTCCCAAATGGTAGATCATGTCAGGTCTCACCTGGAGTATCACCCGGTCGAGATTTTCCTGTCTGCCATGCGAATCGCTTACCACAAGTACCAGTGTATCGTTCATATAGGTCTCCTTCGTGAGGGATTAGGGGTTAGGGGTTAGGGGTTAGGGACAGCCTATCCCCTATCCCCTATCCCCTATATCCTCTTAACCAGCTCTTCCCTCATAGCCCTCATCGCCTGTCCCCTGTGTGAGATAGCATTTTTCTCATCTGGGGAAAGCACCGCTGTTGAGCAGTTCTGCGGCTCCACGAAAAATATCGGGTCATAGCCGAATCCGTTCTCGCCCTCTGCATGGTCTCCAATGTAGCCCTCCATGACTCCTCTCTTCGTAAAAGAGCTTCCGTCCGGCATCACTACTGCCATGGCGCAGACGAATCTGGCTGTCCTCTTCTCCTTCGGAACTCCTTCAAGTCTCTCGAGGATCTTTGCGTTCTTTATATCATAGGAAGTGTCCTCTCCTAAGTATCTGGCGGAATAGATACCAGGCTCGCCATTTAACGCGTCGACACAGAGCCCTGAATCATCTGCTATGACTATCGCATCAGGCGCCAGGTCGTGGACTGCCTCTGCCTTTATCATAGCGTTTTCCTCGAAGGTATTTCCGTCCTCTACGATGTCCGGGTTAAGTCCTGCCTCCTTCATGGATACGATTTCGTCAGCCACATCACTAAGAATCTCGTGGCATTCCCTTACTTTATTTTTATTTCCTGTGGCAAAAATGATCCTCATCTATAGTTCCTCCTTTACAGCGTCGAGCAGCGCCTCCGCTGCTTTCTGCTGGTAATCCTCGTCTGCGAGTTTCTTTCGCTCCGTACTGTTCGTGATAAATCCGATATCCGCGATAGCTGCCGGCATCTCTGCCGTGCTTATCATGTAGTCCTCGTCGCCTGCTATGACTCCACGGTCGCTGCATCTCAGATGCTGCTTCAGCTCATCCATGATGGTCTCTGCAAAATGCTTTGACTCGCCTGTCCTGTCGGCTGCCCGGTATAGCACCTGCGCTCCGTTTATCGAAGACTCCCTTCCCGAAGCCGTCGAATTCATATGCACTGATAAAAGCAGGTCTGCGTCAAAAGTCTTTGCAAACTCTATCCTGTCCTTTGTCGTCACAGTCTTATCCGAAAGTCTCGTGTAGAAGAAGCCTACAGTTCCGACTCCGTCTAGCTTCATCGAGGTCAGGGTGCTTCCATAACCTTTAACTTCTTTCACGGATTTTTTGTCTGTCAGATACTTAAATTTTTTTATTATTGATAGCGTTAAATCTTTTTCCTTCACGCCTCCGGCGACTGCACCGGAATCTTTTCCTCCGGCTGCTGCGTCTATGACCACTATCTTATCGAAGTAGTCCTTCGGACTTCTGAAATCAAAAAATACGTGACAGCTGTCATTTTTCTTTTCTATGAAAAGAGGCTCCGTAGTCGTAAGGGTAAGGACTGCGTCTTTTCCTTTCATAGCATACCGCAGGTTCTTTATATCATGTCCGTTTCCCGTCACCGGAAAATCCGCAAAGTACGAAGCCGGGATGTCAGGGATCGTGATCCGGTAGGTCGTGTACATCTTTTCAGAAGAGAGCTTTACCGACGATGGACTGTGATGCCCCGGCATCGTGAGCTCAAGTGAATGTGCCTTATCACTTCCCTTGAGATATGACATCAGGGAGCCGCTCTTTTTCGTGACCCTCGTCCTCGCCATCAGGTTCGTGCCCTGCTTCGTCCAGAGGAGCCAGACTCCTAGCACCGAGAAAATGACCAGAAGGCATGATATGAGCCGGACAAGGAATTTCTCAGTCCTTCCCATCGCGTTTTACCTTCGGAGGCTTCGGCCCCATGTACTGATTGAAGTAGGTCTTTAGCATTCCGTTATAGATCTTGCGGTTTTTATCAGGCTTTCCACCCAGGTACTTCGTAGCGTCTTCCCAGGCTGTGATCACGTAAAGTGACCATTTATCAAGCCCTCTGTAGGCGTTTTTAAGCTTTGTGTACAGCTCCGGAAGCTCTTCCTTTTCCGCAAGCCTCTCTCCGTATGGCGGATTCGTGATCATAAATCCGTATGAGTCACGTGACCTGAAGTCAGCCGCGTCTGCTCTTTTGAAATGTATCAGCTTCTTTACTCCGGCTCTGGCGGCGTTTTCATTTGCGACGCGGATCATCTCCGGATCTATATCTGAGCCATAGATCTGAGTCTCTACATTCGTATCCGCGGCTTCGCGGAGCCACTTTTTCTCCTCGGACCAGAGCTTTTTATCGATGATATCCCAGCCCTCTGCCGCAAAGTTACGATAAAGTCCCGGAGCGATATTCGCGGCAATAAGCGCTGCTTCTATAGGAATAGTCCCACTTCCGCAGAACGGGTCTGCGAGGATCCTGTCAGCTCTCCATGGGGTGAGCATTATGAGCGCCGCTGCTATAGTCTCAGAGATCGGGGCTTTGCCCGTCTCCTTCCTGTAGCCTCTCTTATGCAGCGCGTCGCCCGAAGTATCGAGCGTCACCGTGACCTCGTCCTTATAGATAAAGATCCTGACAGGATAGTCGCTCCCGGTCTCCGGGAAATGATCTAAGTGGTAGACTCCCTGCATCCTGGCCACCATCGCACGCTTCCCTACTCTCTGCAGGTCTGTCGTGGAGAAGAGCTTACTTTTTACAGAAGTAGCCTTCGTGACCCAGAACTTCGCGTTTTCAGGCAGATAACTTTCCCACTGTATGTCTTTCATACCCTGGAAGAAGTCCTCGTAAGTCTTCGCTGTAAACCTGCCTACCACGAGAAGAACCCTCTCCGCCGTGCGCAGGCAGAGGTTTGAGATGACTATGCCGTCCTCATCTGCCTCGTAGTAGACATGGCCATCCTCTACTTTTTTTATCTCATACCCAAGGTCGTATATCTCTCTTTTAAGCACCGTCTCAAGTCCGAAATGGCACGGCGCCATCAGTTCGTAATTCATCTGTAAAAAAAGGACTGCGGTGATTCCCGCAGCCCCTGTGTCTCCTTATACAAATTCGTCGTAGTTCTTTCCAACTACTGAATACGCATATGCGTCTCCGGCTCTGTCATAGCCGCCTGTCTCAAAGGTCTCCGCCAGATCATTAAATCCTGCGTTTGCTTCCTTTGATGCCTGCGCCTGGCCTCTGGCTGCCGTCGCGTACTTTACCGGGTCTGTCGGGTCTACCTGATGCGTGGCATCTATGCCCGAAATCCTCTCGGTGTAAGCCTCTGATACTTCAGAAGCCTTCCCGACCTGGTATGCGTAGTTACGGGAGCTTACCGCTGAAACTGCGGAGCTTCCTACCCTTCCAACTCTTCCTACTGATAAGCTCATCTATTACTTGTCCTCGTAAAAATAATTTCACCAACTCCTCAAGTATAAAATATCCGCCCCAAAAATTCAAGCATAAGATAAAAAAGTGGTGGCAGTTTTAGTCGATCAGTGTCGGAGTGTCAACACCTTCGAATACTTCTTCGAGCATGTAGACGTATTCCTGATAGGCCGGCAGGTACGCGAGGTCTTTTAGCACGTGAGCGACGCTCTTGTAGTACCAGGCCTGCTGCGCCTCGTCCTTCATGTTGAACTTCTCCCAGATCCTGTCCCCGCTTACATGGAAGTCACGGACTGTAGAGCGCATATTGCTGACTTTGTCGGCTAGCATTATCATTTTGGACTCAATAGGAGCGTCCTTTACATGCAGGAGATTTTCTTCTTTTCTTATGTGCCAGGTCTCGTCCTTCGGCTGGCCTTCACGCTTGTTCTCAGACTCTGAAGCCACGAGTGAAGCTATACGGTCTCCGAAGTTCTCCTTCAGGATCTCAGGTGTACAGGGAGTATCTTCTAACACGTCGTGAAGCGCTGCTGCGCAGATCACGTCGGTGTCGTCGGTCATTTTGGACACGATACCCATCGTCTCCATCGGATGCACGATATACGGGATGTGGTTTCCCTTGCGTTTTTCGTCCTTGTGCCAGACTGCAGCAAAACGGATGGCCTTTTCGATAAGAAGCTCCTCTTTCGAAGCGTCCTCTTCGATAAACTCCGGGAACTCTCCGCTGATGCCTGCTGCCTTAAGTCCGTCTATGCGGCTTTTTTCTTCTTCCGGTGTCGGCTCCGACTCATCCCACCTGTCATTTGGATCAGCAAGGTCAAAATACCGGCAGTAGTTATAGGGAAAATCCCCGCTTCTTAAAGGACAGTCATTACAGAAGTAAATTCCGTCCCAGAGCACCGTATCGGCTGCCCGGCAGTAGTAATCTCCTGTCTCATCCTTTATGACACGGTGGTCGAGTAGCTGGTAGGTACAGGTCTCATTTTTTTCAAGAATCTGCTGCATAATTCCTCCCCGCCTCAGGCGGCTTTTACTTTCTGTTGGCGTAGGTAGGCACCACATGGACTAAGGCTCCGGATACCGCTGCGACTATTATGGCTGCAAGCACTGCCTCTATGACTCCGTTAAATCCGATGACACCGACGATGACTCCGAGGAGAGCGTCCTGTGCCACATTCGTAGCGGCTGCGTAGGCATCGTGGTAGAGCAGGTATATAGAAGGCATTACTATAAGTGTATTCGTAAGAGCTCCAGTGAGTCCGGCATAAGCATAGGCTATGACGCCGGTGTCATTTTTTACAGAGACTACCATAAGTATCGCAAAAATAGCTACTGCAATCACGACTGCAAGCACTGTGGAACCGCTCTTCATCTGCTTCCCGAGGAGCTGTGCCAGTCCCGCAAAAGCGATAAGGCTGATAACCGCGTCGAGCACTGCCATTTTTACCTTGTCGGCATTTCCCGATGAGAGCCATTTGATAAAGACGTAGACGAAGTACGGGAATACTCCGACCAGAATTCGCGGAACGAAGCAGATAAACGCGCTCTTGAAGACTCCGCTGACTCCGAACTGCGATGCCGCGAGCACCGGTGAGAATACGAAGGCGCTGACTGTCGCCGGCGTCACCGTGTTCTTGATAAAGCTCGTGAGTCCGAAGATAAAGCCTAAGAATGCTCCCTTCTTCGGTCCCAGGAAAATAGCTCCGAGAATAACCGGGATGTGGATTATCGTCGCGTTAATGACTCCAAGCGGAATGTATCCCAGGGGCGTAAACGCCATGATAATGATGATTGCCGTAAAAAGTGCCGTAAGCACCATACTGAGGGTCTCTTTTTTCGTGTTCATTGAAAATAAAAGCCTTTCTATTTTTTGATGGGTTATATTCTAATATTTTCTGTATGCAAATGCAATCTTTTCTTACAGGTTCCCAAGAGCTGCCTTCAGATCGTTCATCTGCATCGTAAGACGTTTGATGATAACCTCCGAATGCCTGTGAGAAGTGTATTCATCGTATTCCTTTAAGAACTCTATCCGGTCTTCGATGAGCTTCATCGACTCCTTAAAGTCCTGGTTCTGAACGACAGTAAGCCCCTCCGGGTTTTTGAAATTATACACGCTCATGATCTCCGGAAGTGAATAGACTTCTCCGTAGTCCTTGGCGTTGCACAGTTCGATGAAGTCCCCGAATATCCTGTACCGCCTCTCGAAATCCCTCCTGCCGAAGCACTCCCTCCTGAAAAAATAAGACGAAGTGTGCACATTCCATCCGATAAAGACATCATCTTCTGTCATCCGGTGCACATCTGTCCATCCGTTAAACGGGCTGTCCGGCTCCGCTTTGCTCATGTCATGCATAAGAGTGTTGTGGCAGACGAGCGAGCACTCAGGGTGGCTTTCCATAAAGTCGTACTGCTTCTGCAGCTTCGTCTCGTCACACCAGTAATCGTCACCTTCGCAGGTCGCTATGTACTTACCCTGTGCTATAGGCATCATGATATCGTCATAGATGTCGACATCCTTCGAGTACTGGTTTTCCTCTTCTGTTACTACTGTAAAAATATCCGGATATTTTTCTTCGTAGGAGAGGATCATATCAAGCGTCCCGTCTGTCGAACAGTCATCGTGGACTAAGACCTCGTAGTCAAAGTCAGTCTTTTGCATAGCAAAACCCCTAAGGCACTGTGCTATGTACTTTTCCTGGTTGTAGGTGAGGCAGATAACACTGACTGCCGGCTTTTTTTCTGTATTCATGGGATTCATTATAATACAAAAAGTCCCGGCCGGAAAGCCGGGACAGTATTTACTGGATTATGATCTTTATGGTGCAGTCACTCATCGGATATGTCGAGCAGGCGTGTACGTAGCCATACTTCTTGTCGGCCCAGCGTCGACCGTCACCCTCTGTCGGGATGAAGACATGGCCAGAGACGAGCTTGGCGCGGCAGTAACCGCAGGCTCCTGAACGGCAACGGGTGTTGTTCGGGATGCCCGCACGCTCCATCGATACAGCGAATGGCTCGCCTGAGGAAGCGTCTATGACTGTCTCCTCAAGTCCCCTCCGGACTGTCAGCTTGAAGGTCTGCGGCTTGAAATCAGCCGGATAGCCTTCAGCTTTTGTCACATCACGCGGAGCTCCGAATACTTCCATGCGGATCCGCCTGCGAGGCACATTTAAAGCAGCGAGCTCTCCGCTTACGAACTGATACATAGGGAGCGGACCGCAGACGAAGTAAGAAGTATTTCCGTCAGATGGATCACCCTCTGAGTATTTTTTTATGATGTCTCTCGATAGGAAGCCCTTCTCACCTTCATAGTCAGGCTCGCCTGAGATCACATTTATAAAGCGGACTCTGTCGCTTTTTATCTGATTGATATGCTTCTCGAGGATGATGTCCTTCGTGGAAACTGAGCCGTAGAGGATCGTCAGGTCACAGTCAAGCGTTCCGTGCTCTATCTCCTGTGCCATCGAGTAGAACGGCGTGATGCCAGATCCCCCGGCCAATGCCACGACGTGCTTTGCATCTCTTAGCGGCTCATAGTGGAATTCTCCGAACGGCAGGTGCGCTGTGAACTTGTCGCCTACGTGAACGTTCTCATATAGCCATGATGAAGCGAAACCGACTCCCGGTTTTCCGTTTCTTATAGTGAGCTCAAAGAATGAATCCTCTCCCTGCCTTGCCTGGTAAGGCGCTGAGCAGATAGAGTAAGGACGTGTCGTCACAGTATCACCGATATGTAAGTCAAGCGAGCAGTACTGCCCTGCCTGGAATGGTGGAAGTACGTCTCCCTCATCTGCCACAAAGGTGAATTTTCTCGCTGTAGGCGAGACTTCCTCGACCTTCGTGACCCTGACGTGAGTCACCTTCGGGTGGACTTCCTGTGCTATCTCCCTTATATGGTCGCTGTAAGTATTTGCAGAACTTCCGGACTCTATCAGCTTTCTTCTGGCTTTTGTAACTCTGGAGGCTCCGGTGACGTCTTTAAAAAATCCATTGACCTTCATCTGGCACCCTCCTTTTCCATTTCCGCAAGGATCATCGTAGCAGCTATTTTGCCGTTATTTATGTTACAAGCCATGCCGTCGCCGACGAGCTGATGCGAGGCGCAGCCGACGAGTCCCTTTATGTACTGGTCTCTCTCGACGTCCTCGAGTCTCGCCACAACGGAATTATCCATCGAATGCTGATAGCCGTAGATTCCTCCGCGGTAATCTCCCGTGTAGTGTGAGATCGTTACCGGAGTCTCGACCTCGATATCGTATATATAGTCCTTCAGGTTCACTCCAAGTCTCTTCGATACCTGATCTATCATCCCGGACGCTATCCGTCTCTTCGTCTCGAAGTAGTTATCTGCCGTGACGCCGTCAAAGCACTCCGGAAGCGGCAGGTTCGTGATAGAAAGAGAAGTCATTCCGTCCGGAACGCCCTCCGGGTTCGCGTAGTTAAGGCAGATAGTGGTCAGATAGTCCCAGTTACCCAGTTGCTTTCCCTGCGCCCAGAACTTGTCGGTGTCCATCGATGTCTCTGATGAGAATACTGAATATGCATGTATATTCAGATCCTCCGGTCTGGCGTCAAGGAGCAGAACCACTGAAAAACAGCTGACTGACATAGGCATTGCATCTGCATACTTTCTGGCTTCTGCAGGAACTTCCGACTGCGGTTCGATCATTTTGCCATAGACGACATTCGGATAAGGAGCTGATGCTATATAGTCAGCGTGGATCTCCTCGCCGTGTGCAGTGCGGACTCCGTAGACATGGCCGTTCTTTACCAGGATTTTTTCAACTGTCTGGCCGAACTCCATCTGAACGCCTAAGTTCATGCAGCGCTCTGCCATCGCAACGCTCATCTCATGTGAAAATCCGCGTGCCACAAATGAGCCGCCGAGCATGTAGTCTGACATAAGAAAAGAATAGATCGTAAATGGCATAGACGACATCGGCTGTCCTACATAGATCCAGTAAGCTGATAGGATCTGCTTTACCTCACGCCTCATATGCGGGAACATCCGGTCTATGACTTCCTTAGCTGAGTAGCCGGCTGTCTTTGCCAGAGCTTCATGATTTTTTAAAGTCTCGAGCTTTGATATCGTGTGCTCGTTTAAATAGAGGACAGACTCATAGACCTGCTTCATGATCTCGAAGAGGGCGTTTACATCGTCCTTTGAACCCGGGTACTGAGCCTCTATCTCGTCTGCGCAGATCCAGGTGCCGTCGTCGCGTCTTCCGGCATGAAGCTCTATGTCTATCCCATCCTCCGGTGATACAAACTGGTAGGCTTCAGGAACCCTGAGCCAGTTTATCGCGACCTTCATATCGTCTAAGTACTTTCTGATAAAAAGCGGCTTGAGCGGCTTTTCATCAGAGCCTATCGACATCATCTCATGGAGGGTCGCCTCTATCTCGATGCCGTCACGCACGAATGAAGTGGCGATTCCGCCGGGAAGGTTGTGCCGCTCTAAAACAAGCACATCCTTTCCCTCGGTCGCCAGCTTCATGGCGGCGCTCATGCCTGCCAGGGCGCTGCCGATGACGATGACATCGTATTTATCTTTGTAATAACTCATAATACCTCATTCATTAAGGAAGCTGTCTTCGTTAAGTTCGGGCTGCGCCTTTGGCTTGCCCTCACTAATCTCAGACAGCGGCCTCGCTTGTGATTCGAACTTCGTCTTCGACTCGTTCTCATCTACAAGCTTTCGGTCAGAAGAACCTTTCTACAAGCTCTTTAGAATACTCTGCTGTCTCGTCCATATCGCCGAATGACATGACCTCGCCTGCATAGAAGGTGTCGTACTTATCCTGCATGGCTTCTACATCGTCGTACCAGCCTGCTGCATAGTCATCCGAGAAAATATGCGGGAAGTAGTACCACTTGCCTTCATTTATCATCTCGGAAGCCGGATTCTTCATGGTCTTTAAGTCATCGAGGACTACCTTCTTCGTCTTCTCATAGTCAAGCTCCGGTCCGCCCTTGTGCTTTCTGAGCGTGTAGGTCACGATCGGCTGGTTGATATCATCTCTCCAGCGTCTGTAGTAGACCATCAGGTGTCCGAGTCTCTCCGGAGTCATGTTCTCGAAGACATAGTAGGAAATCTCTGGGTGATCTTCAGGCTTCGTCAGTACTGCCATCGTATCATATCTCTCATAGTCTATCTTATCGAAATGGCTCTTCTCATCGTCCCTGATATCAGCGTACTTGCCGAAGTACTGAAGCGGTGCTGTCACGATCAGCTTGTCATAGACTGTCGTCTCACCGTTTGCAGTAACTGATACTTTTCCGTTGGAACGCTCTATTTTTTCAATGGTAGTATTCAGGACTGCCGGATGCTTTAAGTGGTCATTAAGCCTCTCCCAGATAGACTGGGTTCCGTCCTTCCAGGTCCAGAGGTTTATGTTCACGAAATTCATCGTGGTCTGGAAATCGAGGTACTTAAGCACGTAAGCTGCCGGGATCTCATCAAAGTATCCGTAGCCGAATGAAGTGAATGGTCCGATCCAGACATCCTGCACGAGCTCTACTCCGTTCACTTCGCAGAACTTCTTAAATGGCATTGCCAGGTCCTTAAGGTTCTCATTTTTTCCTTCGACCTTATTCTGTGATGGAGTGCAGTCCCAGCCGTCGTAACGTCCCTGAGCTACTCCTCTGTGGCCGTTCACATCGTAACCCTTGTACTTCGTCTCTAAGAGCCTTCCAAATTCCTTGATCTGGTTCTTCATTTTGAGCATTCTTGGGATGCCTAGTGGATTTTTCTTCGGGTCGAATGGATGGATGACCTTTCCGTCCTTATTCTTATAATCACGATTCAGTTTCGGGCCGTCATGTGTGAAGCCGCAGAACTGCTCGACATCGTGGACTGCGTAGTATGACGGAACACCCATGATGGCGCCCATCTCGTATCTGCGCCCGTTGTACTCAGGTGAGTGACACTTGCCGCCTACCCAGCCGTTTCTCTCGAGGATAGTGTAATTCTCGTAGCCCTTCTTCTCTAAGTACATGGCTGCTGAAAGCCCTGCAGGGCCGCCTCCGATGATGCAGATCTTCGTCTGTGGATCAAATCTCATAATAAATTCCTCCATTTATACTTTTGTAACAAGTTTAAATCAGTTAAGGAAACCACAACTATACACAAAAGTTTCCTAGATAGATTGTACCATTCTTCCCGATAAAAAAATACTGTACAATTTTCACAAATCTGTCATCTATTTTTTATGCAAAATGACGAATAGTAGAAAACTGTCATTTATGTTAATCTAATAGCATGGAGACCGAAAAAAACTTTCTTTCACTGCTTGAAAAACTGGACCGTGAGTGCGGAGAGCGCATAGCTTTGCGGTATTCTCCGGATGAGCCGGACGCTTTTATTACCTACCACGGGCTATACGAAAAAGTCATAGAAAAAATGCACGAACTGAAGGGCGTAAAGACTGTCGAGGTCCGCGACGGACTCCGTCTATCGTGGATCATCACCTGCCTGGCGTCCGCCTGCGGAGGACACATGACGGTGCTCTGCGCTCCGGGACAGCCGGCCATTTTCAGTGACGAGACTTACGATAAGAACTATCTGCCCGGGAAGCTTTTATTTTTCACATCGGGGACTACTTCGAGGAACAAGGCTGTGGTCTTAAGCCAGGAGGCGCTTCTTTCAAGCGCCGCAAATGGTCAGGCGATGCTTGCCTGCCATTCTGATGACAGGCTTCTGTCGTGTCTTCCTCTCTTTCACGTGTTCGGATTCATCTGCTCTTTTCTCTGGCCGCTGACTAACGGCGCTGAGATTGACCTGGGGATAGGCTACCACGGCTTCCTGACAGATACTAAAGCCTACCGCCCTACGGTGCTATCAGTCGTACCTACTCTTCTCGAACTGATGCTTCGGGCGGACGTGCTAAACGACGAGCTACGGATGATCCTCGTGGGCGCCGGCCCGTGCAGTCAGGAGCTGATCGATGAAGTGCTAAAAAAAGGCATTCATCTCCGCTTCGGCTACGGGCTTACAGAGACTGCGAGCGGCGTTGCGATAAGTACAGATGATAACGACCCATTCACTCTTCACCCGTGCCCGGATACTAAGGCGAAGCTAAGCGAAAGCGGCGAGCTTCTTATCCGTACGACCTGCCTGATGGACGGCTACTATCTTGACTCTGAGCAGACTTCACGGAAACTGACAGATGGCTTTCTTCACACCGGAGACCTGGCAGAAATCGACCAGAACGGCTGCATCCACATCAAAGGCCGGACTGACGATGTGCTCGTCCTCCCGAATGGTGAAAAGATCTTCTGCCCGGAGATTGAAAGTGAAATCTCTTCACTGATCGGTGCCAAATGCGTTCTTTTGATGCGGGGAAGCATTCCGACTCTCGTCGTCCATGCGCCTTTTGAACGTAATTTTGAAATAAAAGCAAAAATAGATGAATATAATCAGTCGAAGCCTCTCGGCCGGAAAGTCACTGCCGTGGAGCTTCGCAGCGAGGATTTTCCCCGCACTGTCACTGGAAAAATACAGAGGTATAAGCTATGAGTAAATACACTGATGATCAGATTTTTGAAAAATTAAAAGATATCCTTGGCATCTGCTGCCCGGATCTCTCTATCGACACTGTCACAAAGGATACTGTGATAAACAGGGATAATGGAATAGATTCCCTGAATTTTATAATGATAATGTCAAAGGTAGAAGCTGCCTTTGATATCCGTGTCCCGGATGCCGACTGGGACCGGCTGTCCACTGCACAGGATGTCATCGATAAGGTGCAGGAACAGCTGGCTCTTAAAGCATAAGAAAAAATATGAGTTGACAACTTTATAGAAAAAACATAAAATGGTCGGGACATGAAAGGAGACTCTTATGAAAGTAAAAGAGATCACGTTTACGGCGCTTATGGCTGCCGTCTGTTGCATTTTAGGACCGCTTTCGATTCCGATAGGAACGGTACCTATTTCACTTACGGTAGTTTCCGTTTATCTGTGCATTTTCGCACTTGGAACGAAGTTCGGGACTATCGCCTATGTAGTTTATCTGCTCCTCGGAGCGGCCGGACTTCCTGTATTTTCACAGTTCCAGGGCGGCGTATCGAAGCTCGTAGGACCGACAGGCGGCTACCTGATCGGATTTGTCATTATGGCAGTCATCACCGGACTTTTCATAGATATGGCATCACATTTTTCCGGCGCGAAAAAATACGTACTTCAGGTCATCGGAATGGTGTTCGGACTGGCTGTCTGCTACCTTTTCGGAACCGTCTGGTTCATGGTTGCATACCATGTGCCGCCTATTGCCGGACTTTCGACCTGCGTCTTCCCGTTCCTGCCGTTTGACGCGTTAAAGATCGCGTTCTGTGTAGTCATCGGAAATGCCCTAAGACTCGCGCTTACCAGAGCCCATCTGATAAGCTATTCAAAGGCAAAATAATTAAAAAGACCTTTACAAATCCATCCAAAAAGAGTATTGTATGCATTTGGATGGTATTCGAAAGAAACTGTACCCGCATGGATTTCGCGTTCCGGAACTCCACTGCCACTGACTTCAGATGAAGCAGTGAGCCCTTACGGAGGTGATGGAATGAAGAGAATTGGCTTTATCGGTGCCGGAAAAGCAGGCACCGCCCTGGGACTCTATTTTTCCAGGAAAGGATACCCGGTCACGGGTTATTTAAGTCGCACCAGAGATCATGCAAAGACGTCGGCAGAGCTTGTCGGCGCATCAGTTTATGATGATCCTAAGGATATCGCCCGAGAGAGCGATATCCTTTTTTTAACGGTTCCGGACGCAAAGATCCGGGAAGTCGCAGAAGAGCTGGCAGCTTCCTGTGGCGACCTCCATGACAGATGGATAGTCCACTGCAGCGGCCTACTCTCCTCTTCCGTTTTCCCAGATCTAAAAGGCGCGTGCGGTTTCTCACTTCATCCGGCGATGGCTATATCAGAGCCAGTTAAAGCAGCCGGAGATTTCCCATCCTCAGTTTTTACAATAGAAGGTGCTCCTGATGGAGCAAGCGATTTTTTCAAGGAAGCAGGGCTTCATGTGGTCCCAATAGAGACTTCTGAAAAGACTCTCTATCACCTGGCGTGTGCAGTTTCGAGTAATTTCGTCACGGGACTATACTCCTGGGCGCTTGAGATTCTCGAGTCAGCAGGCATTTCAGATGAGGACGCTATTAGCATCATCACCCCGCTTTTTAAAGCGAATGCCTCTTCTGTGGCAGAAAATGGCCCGGTAAATGCCCTGACTGGCCCGGTAGAACGGGCTGATCCAGACACTGTAAAGTGCCACCTGGACTCACTCACTTCCGATGATGATAAGACACTCTACCGCCTTCTATCGGAGAAACTTATTTTTCTGGCGAAGGAGAAAAATCCCGACCGCAGTTACATAGAACTGGAGGATACATTATGGCATTAAAAAAGCAGACGGTAAACACTCTTCAGAAAATGAAGGAAAACAGTGAGAAGATAGCGATGCTCACCTGTTACGATTACACGACAGCGACCCTTATAGAGCAGACAGATATCGATGCTGTCCTTGTCGGCGATTCGCTCGGCATGACAGTCATGGGTTACGACGACACGCTTCCTGTCACGATGGAAGACATGATCCACCACACGGCCTGCGTTTCCAGAGGGCTTAAAAACACTTTTCTCGTAGGCGATATGCCTTTCATGTCTTACCACATCTCTGACGAGCAGGCTGTAGAAAATGCCGGCCGCCTGATAAAGGAAGGTCACGCAAACGCCGTAAAGCTCGAGGGCGGCGCCAAGTACTGCTCACAGATCAGAGCCATCGTAGACGCACAGATCCCTGTAGTCGCCCACATCGGCCTGACTCCGCAATCTGTAAACGCCTTCGGCGGTTTCAAGGTTCAGGGCAAGAATGTCGAGAGAGCAAAAGAGCTCTTAGAAGACGCCAAAAAAGTCGAAGAGGCCGGAGCCTTCATGGTAACCCTCGAGTGCGTTCCTGAAAAACTCGCCACGATGATCTCCGAAGAGCTCACTATCCCTACTATCGGTATCGGTGCCGGAAACGGCTGTGACGGACAGATTCTCGTATATCAGGATATGCTCGATATGTACGATGGTCTCGCCCCGAAGTTCGTAAAGCACTTCGCTCATATCGGCCGCGAGATGAAGGACGCATTCAATGCCTACTCAAAAGAAGTAAAGGAAAAGACTTTCCCTGTAACGGGCGAGCACACTTTTAAAATAGCTGACGAAGTAATGGAGGAATTAAAGAAATGATAGTTGCTGAGACCATAGCTGACGTAAAAAAGTACGTAAAAGAATGGAAGAAAAACGGTGAGACCATAGGGCTCGTTCCTACGATGGGCTACCTGCACGAGGGACACGCTTCCCTGATAAAAAAGGCCCGCGAGCAGAATGACCGTGTAGTAGTTTCCGATTTCGTAAACCCTACGCAGTTCGGACCGAATGAGGACTTAGAGCAGTATCCGCGTGACTTCGAAGCCGATAAAAAGCTCTGTGCCGGGCTAGGAGCCGACCTTATTTTCCATCCGACTCCTGAAGAGATGTACGGAAAGGATCACTTCACTAAAGTTCATGTAGACACTCTTACAGCCGGTCTCTGCGGAGCTGTCCGCCCGGTACACTTCGACGGTGTCTGCACTGTAGTCACAAAGCTTTTCCATATAGCTGAAGCCGACCGCGCCTACTTCGGACAGAAGGACGCCCAGCAGCTCGCAGTCGTAAAGCGCATGGTTCACGACTTAAACTACAATATCGAGATCGTAGGCTGTCCTATCGTGCGTGAAGCCGACGGTCTCGCAAAGAGTTCAAGAAACACCTACCTCTCACCTGAAGAGCGAAAGGCCGCTGTGATTCTCTCCGCTTCTCTAAAAGAAGGCAAAAAAGCCATCGACGCCGGTGAAAAAGACCTGAAAAAAATAACCGACATCATCACGAAAAAGCTTGAAACCGAGCCTCTTGCAAAAATCGACTATGTATCAGCCGTAGATTTTAATCTGCTTCAACCGAAGGAGCGCCTCGACGGTGAGGAAACTCTTATCGCCATCGCAGTTTACATTGGAAAAACCAGAGAGATCGATAATATCATAGTGAGGTAACGTCATGTATATAAATATGCTGAAGTCAAAGATCCATCGTGCTGTTGTGACTCAGGCGGAGCTAAACTACGTCGGCAGCATCACTATCGATGAAAAGCTGATGGAAGAAGCCCACATCCGTGAGTACGAAAAAGTCGAGATCGCAGATGTCGAAAACGGCGAACGTTTTTCTACCTACGTCATTGCCGGAGAGCCTGGAAGCGGTATCATCTGCTTAAACGGCGCTGCTGCCAGAAAGTCAGCTGTCGGCGACCACGTGATCATCATGTGCTACGCCCAGGTCGACCCCGACAAGGAAGAGATCGAAAAACCGGTAGTCGTACTTGTCGACGAAAAGAACGCACCTACAAAAGTTGTACGCTACGAAAAGCACGGCAGGCTTGCATGAGACACCCGTTTAACCTATAATAGGAAAAATATCTTTTGGTTGGAAAAAAGGAAAGGTACGTAATGGGCGAATTAGAAAATGAAGAAGTAAACCAGCTGGTCGCAAAGCTCTTATCTGATTACGGCAAGGGCCGTGACATCGATAAAATGGCCGTTTTCAACCAGCCGGACAGGGAAAAGGTAGTTCTTATCACGAATAAGCTTCTGCGCCTCGTCTTCCCTGGATACTACAGGGATCAGGTCTACAAGAGCTATAATCTCCGCGGAAATCTGACCGTGCTTATAGAGGATGTTCTCTATAACTTAAGCCAGCAGATTGAGATAGTGCTCTGTTATGATGAGATCACAAAGCGCGCTGACAATGGCGGTGAGACGGCCTTAAGTCCTGAAGAAGAAGCGAAGTTCAAGGATCAGGCCTACTGCCTGGCTCTCACATTTTTAAATCGTCTGCCTGACATCAGAGATTACGTTGAGACCGACCTTGTCGCCACCTTCGACGGTGACCCGGCAGCTTCAAGTCTCGACGACATCATACTCTCTTACCCAGGTATCAAAGCTACGACGATAAACCGCCTGGCTCACGGACTTTTTCTTCTGAACGTACCGCTGATCCCGCGTATGATGACTGAGTACGCTCACTCTATCACAGGTATCGATATCCATCCGGGCGCTCGCATTGGCAGGTATTTCTGCCTGGATCATGGAACCGGCGTCGTAGTCGGTTCCACCACGATAATCGGTGACCACGTAAAAGTCTACCAGGGTGTTACGATCGGAGCTCTCTCTACTGCTGCCGGTCAGGCGCTGCACGGCATCAAGCGTCACCCGACCATCGAGGATAACGTGACTATCTACTCCGGGGCTTCTATTCTCGGCGGAAAGACAGTCATCGGCGAAGGCTCAGTCATCGGCTCGAACGCCTTCATCACGAGATCAATCCCGGCCGGTACCCGCGTCACGATAAAAAACCAGGAGCTCGTCATGAAGGGCAAGGACGGAAGCATCATCGAAAAGAATGACTTCGAGCAGTCCGACGCCTGGTTTTATGTCATCTGAATGCCTAAAAAACCATTTACTGATATTCTGCTATCCGGTTATCTGGTTTGCTGTGCGCGAGTTTCACATAATCGGCGGCATTAGTACGGTTACTCTCTATCTCTTCGGGGGTCATCGGACGGATCAGCCGGCAGGGATTTCCAAAAGCCATGTATCCGTCCGGGATGACCATTTTTCCAGTGACGAGAGAACCTGCGCCTATGATACAGTCACGTCCTACCTTTGAGCCGTTTAAAAGAATGGCGCCCATTCCGATAAGCGAATTATCGCCGACAGTGGCTCCGTGAACTATCGCCGAATGTCCGATAGTCACACCTTTTCCGACATGCACCGTAAATCCCTTCGCAGTATGCAGGACTGCGCAGTCCTGTATATTCGTATCCTCATCTACAAAGATCTCGCCCTCGTCTCCGCGCACAACGGCGTTAGGGAACACCGAGACATTTTTCTTAAGAACAGCGTCATCGCTTATAAAAGCACCCGGCGCCACATAAACTGAACTATCTATTTCCATTTTTTCGTTCCTTTCTTTTTTAGATTATAAGCCCTACTAGTAAAATCGTCAAATTCATCTGGTCATATATTATTTTTAGAAACTGAGTATTTTCTCAAGCTCAGAAATCTGATATAACAATAACCATCGTAAATGCAGTAATTATATAACCAGTTTATGGAGGAAAAGTAATGCCAGTTGAAGAAAATCAGGACAGAATTAAGTTAAACCGCGGGCTTGCGCAGATGCTAAAGGGTGGAGTCATAATGGACGTCACAAACCCGGAGCAGGCAAAAATAGCCGAAGCTGCCGGAGCCTGCGCAGTAATGGCGCTTGAGAGGATACCGGCTGATATCAGAGCTGCCGGAGGAGTTTCCAGAATGAGCGACCCTGCCATGATAAAGGGAATCCAGAAGGCAGTCTCTATCCCTGTCATGGCAAAGTGCCGTATCGGACACATCGCTGAAGCACAGATACTTCAGGCTATAGAGATAGATTACATCGATGAGTCTGAGGTACTTTCACCGGCCGATGATGTCTACCATATCGACAAGACCCAGTTCAAGGTTCCGTTCGTCTGTGGTGCCAGGGATCTGGGCGAGGCATTAAGAAGAATCGCTGAAGGCGCTGCCATGATCCGCACCAAGGGCGAGCCGGGAACAGGTGACGTCGTTCAGGCCGTCCGCCATATGAGAAAAATAAATAAGCAGATCCACGACCTGACTTCTCTCCGTGATGACGAGCTTTTCGAAGCAGCAAAGGAGCTTCAGGTACCATACGACCTCGTAAAGTCAGTTCACGATAACGGAAAGCTCCCTGTCGTAAACTTCGCCGCCGGCGGTGTTGCCACTCCTGCAGACGCTGCTCTTATGATGCAGCTCGGAGCTGAAGGGGTCTTCGTAGGTTCAGGAATTTTCAAATCGGGAGACCCGGCAAAGAGAGCCGACGCCATCGTAAAGGCTGTCACAAACTACAACGATCCGGATGTCCTCGCAAAGCTTTCTGAAAATCTCGGTGAGGCTATGGTAGGAATCAACGCTGACGAGATCCAGACTATCATGGAAGAAAGAGGCAAGTAATGAAAGTCGGTGTATTAGCACTTCAGGGTGCTTTTATCGAACATGAAAAAATGCTTAAGTCCCTCGGTGCGGAAACTGTCGAGATAAGGCAGCTTCCGGACATAGACGGGATAGACGCTTTAGTTCTGCCTGGCGGTGAAAGCACCACGGTTGGAAAACTGCTTAAGGACTTAAAACTGCTGGAACCGTTAAAGCAGAAGATAGAGGACGGGCTCCCGGTTTTCGGGACCTGCGCCGGAGAGATCCTTCTCGCTGAAAAAATCGACGGAAAGGCTTCCGATCATCTCGCCACGATGCCGATAGACGTAAAACGGAATGCCTACGGCAGACAGCTCGGAAGCTTTAACACGACAGCAGAATTCAATGGTATAGGAAAAGTCCCTATGTGCTTTATCCGTGCGCCGTATATCACCTCAGTCGGAGACGGCGTCGAAGTCCTCGCTGAAGTCGATGGAAAAATAGTCGCTGCCCGATACAAAAACCAGCTCGCCATCTCTTTCCATCCGGAGATAAGCGGCGACACTAGTATTCATAAATTTTTCTTAGAACACGTATAAAAAAGAGACAGCCATGATTTCACACCGAAATCATGGCTGCCTTTTTCTCTCAGGCATACACGTCTATGTTCGAGCCGACTGATGGATTTACCGAGGTCTCAAGTGCATGCTGTGAAGGCATGGCATCGATCATCGCTACTTCCCCGGCTGCCATGGTATTCGCATTATCGAGCGACTTGGCGAGCATCAGGGTTCCGACGTCGTTTAACGTATTAGACTGTGCAAGGCCCATTGATAAAGAAGCTATATCCATAAAGGTCACCTCGCTTCGTTTATTTTTTCAAATCCATTCTACCACCCCGCCCCACTTCCCGCAACCCCATATCCGCATATCATAAGCAGAACTTATCGCAGATAATAAGAAATTAGTAACCGGCTGACGAGGTCTTAGATTCCTGTTTCTTTACTTCGCTTCGGATGTCCTTTTCGACATCTGCTATCGTGTACTTCTTCAGGTCGTTCTCGAAATCCCCCTGAGCCTCGGCGAGCTTCCCGTCGAGCGCTGTGTGGATATTCCTTCCGACAGGGCAGTTCGGATTCGGGTTATCGTGAAAGTTGAACAAGTGGTCCTTGTTCTTCTCGACAGCCTCATATACGTCGTAGAAACTGATCTGATCGAGCGGTTTCTTTATAGCTATACCGCCAGGGCCACGCTTCGTCTCTATGATGCCTGCTGCCGAAAGGTCCGACATGATATTCCTGATGATGACCGGATTGCTCCCGATACTCGACGCCAGAAGCTCGCTCGTGACCTTAGTATTGCTGCCGAAATAATCGGCAGCTGCCAGTATATGAATTGCAATAGTAAACTTTGTAGAAATCTGCATTTCTATCATCTCCTGTTTTATTTTTTTCATCAATGTAATGTAAAACATTTCATCCATTTTGTCAAGGTGCAAAACCTCTGTATCTGTGATAGAATAGGAAAAAGAAAGGCATTTTTTAATGAACATAGTATTTTTAGACAGAAAATCCTTAGGCGATGACTTAGACTTATCAGCCTTCGAAAAATTAGGCAAAGTAACCGAATACGATTTCACGGATCCGGACCATGTGCAGGAACGCGCAAAGGACGCCGACATCCTGATCGTAAACAAGACAAAGATAAACGAGCACACCGTCTCCGGCGCAAGCCACCTGAAGGCCGTCTGCGTCACAGCGACAGGTGTTAACAATATCGACATCCCATATCTCGAGAGCCGCGGCATCAACTGGCACAACGTAGCCGGCTATTCGACCGACTCGGTGGCTCAGCACACGATAGCCATAGCGCTCTATATGTACGAGCACCTGCCATACTACGACGACTACACGAAATCTGGCAGATACACAGAGGACAGGCTCTTTACCCATTTTGCGAAAACCTTCCATGAACTGAAAGGCAGACAGTGGGGAATCGTAGGTCTTGGCGCCATCGGCCACAGAACTGCCGAGATTGCCACTGCTCTCGGCTGCCGCGTTGTCTACTACTCCACTTCCGGCATAGACCGTCCTGAGAAGTACCCTCGCCTCGACTGGGAGGAATTCTTAAAGACTTCCGACGTGATCTCGATCCATTCGCCGCTGAATGAGAATACAGAGGGACTTTTTGACAGCAGAGCCTTTTCTCTTATGAAAAATGATTCGCTACTTGTAAATGTAGCCCGCGGCCAGATCATAGTCGAGCATGACTTAGCTGACGCGCTTGATAACGGTGAGATCGGCGCAGCTGCCCTCGATACACTATCAGTCGAACCTATGTCAGCCGATAGCCCATTCCTCCATATGAAGAATAAAGACAGACTGCTGATCACTCCTCACATAGGCTGGGCTGCCACAGAAGCCAGAGAGCGTCTGATGAAGCTGATCTATGACCAGGTAAAGGAAGAAGTATAAGCATGACAACCGTATTCTGCGCATTGAAGCCCGAGGCTGAGCCGCTTATCAGGGAACTTGACCTTAAGCCGATTAGCAGCACGCTCTATGAGAGTGACGATGTCCGGCTTATGATCACAGGCATCGGAAAATTAAACGCTTCCTCATCTGCTGGCTTCTGCCTTGGCAGATACGGTGTCTCTGACTGCTATGTCAATTACGGCACTGCAGCTGGGGCCAGGGAGCTCACGGGACAGACATTTTTTGCGGGACAGATCACAGACGCGGGCAGTGGAAAAGAATTCTTCCCAGATATAGCAGATACTGAGTTTAAGCATATAAGCCTCGTGACCTCTGACGTACCGGTTTCAGAGATAAATGACAGCTGTCACATATATGACATGGAGTCATCCGGAATCTGCACAGCTCTAAGGAGCGCTGTCACTCCCGACCGGATGATATTCATAAAGACAGTGACAGACAGCGGAACGCCGGATTTTACAAAGACTAAAGTGCTGATAGAAGATGCCTCCGCAGCGGTGATCTCATATATCAGAAAAATCTCCGCCAAAAAACCTGTCAACAGTCAGGAAAACGGAGATTATCTGAATGAACTCTGTGAAGAATTCAAATGCTCTGAATCCATGCGTATCCAGCTAAAGCAGTTCGTCAAATACCAGGAGGTCTCTGGAAATCTGGGTGAATTTGACTCTCACATAGCTTCACTGAGAGCAAAAGGTCTGCTCCCTGCTTCTGACCGCCGCCACGGCAAAAAGCTTCTCGCACAGTTCATGTAAAAAAATGACAGCCCAAAGGTCGTGGGCTGTCATTTTTTATATTATGGACGGCAGAGGAAATTCGATGAGTCTGATCCTTCCTGAATGTTGGCAAAAGTATAATTCAGGTACGGCTTTCCATTACTGTCAAAGTCACCAAATGAATAGCCGCCGAACATCTCGACATGATATATACCTTTGTAACGGCCATTATTTGCCCCTGTCTCAAATAACAGATCTCCTACCTGAAATTTTCTCTTCTCATAATTGTTCCAACTGGCACTGGCGACCTTTTTCCCTTTTTTTACAAGATATTCACCAAGGCCAGCGGCAGTTGGCGCATAGCTTCTGTATTCCAGATATCTGCCCTGGGTTCGATAAGCCTTCCAAACCAACGAGCTGCAGTCGTAATACCCTTTCTGCATCCTCTTTGGCTGACTGTATGTATTCTTAGATGCATAGCGTCTGGCCCAGTTGAAGGCCTTTATCTTCTTAGCCGAAGCTACGTTTATCACCGTTCCGATGGCTGCACTGTTATCGCCATCACCGATAGTCACTTTTATTACAGCTGTACCGGATTTCTTCGCCTTTACTTTTCCCTTTGAATTGATTGAAGCTACTCTCGGACTCAGGCTCTTGTATTTTACTTTAACACCTTTCAGATTTCCCTTTATCTTCAGCTTCATGCTCTTACCTCTGGCGAGATAATACGAATCTTTTTTTATCGAAGCCGTTATGACCCTGATCTTTATGCTGAACTGAATACCGTCTATTTTGAATGTAACTGTAGTCGAGCCACTGTCATATGTAGAGAAATTAACAGTTCCGTTTTCACTGTCCGGATACACAGATACATCCATACTGCTGTTTGAACTGTCGACATCAGTTACCTCGAAATCAAAATCCTCATCACTTAATGCTTCTGATGGAATTCCCTTGAGCTTTACAGACTGGTCTGATGAACCCTCATTACCTGCGACCATGATCAGCGAGGATTTAGCCAGTTTCATTCCAGACAGGTCATACTTCGGCGTTACAGTCAGGGTAAAGCTCAGCTGTTTCCCCTTTATACTGAAAGAAACTGTAGTGGTTCCAGTTCCGTACACATCAAACGACAGAGAATAGTTATCAGCGTCAAGACCGTAATCATCAAAGCTGATATCTGGATTAGAGCTGGTCATATCATCTACATCATAATAGCTTAATTCTGCATTCGCCGGCACACCAGTCAGCTGAATACTTCCACTAGATGTATATCCGTCATAGCCATAATTAGCTTTCAGTTCTTTCGAAGTCTCTGCCAGTCCCAGCTGCGAATAGTCCGGTTCCTGATAGGTATCATCTTCATCCCAGCTATAATCATCTGAATCATCATCTGAACCCCAGGAATAGTCATAGTCGTCGCTGTCATAGACATAGTTTCCGTCATCATCACAGTACCCCGCCTGTGCTGCTACCGGCGGAAACGCTGTGACTGCCAGAACTGCAGTCAGCACAACCGCTGCGAATCTCTTAAACTTCAACTTCTTAGTCTCCTTTTTTTGTAAATTTTGCGTGTCCTATTTTATCACAAAGACTAATGGATTACTATACGAAAATGACTATAAAAATGCCCCATGTCCAGTATATTCGCCTGATGGATTTCTAAAAAAAATAGATTATCAGGACCCCCTATGATCAGATTTTTGATCATACAAAAATAACCGCCACCATGTACGGTGACGGCTTTTGGTTTATCCCGCGAACATCGCTCCTTCGAGCAGTTCATCCTCTGTATATTTCCCGTTTATCTTCTGCGGATATGCGTTCTGGTCTACGGTGAGACGGATCAGATCTCCGTCGGTAGTCAGGCAATCGGCAGTGGTTTTATTATCAGTGCGGAAAATAGCAAGCTTTGTTCCTTTGGCAAGTTCTTTGGCATGAGTAGTCTCAGATGTATATGAATCAAGTACATCAAGGGACACATTCTTTTTAAGTGTCAGCGTAGGGCTACTGTTTACCAGAAAATACCTGTTATTCGCGGCAGGTATTCCAGACTTGCCTGTACTGTATGTCCTCGACAGGGTGACAGAGCTCAGGATATTGCCACGAGTCATCAGAAGCATATTGTCAGGGTCTGTTGGGATAGTTCCATAGAATCCCAGGTCCACAGCCTTTGCTCTCAGTTTCTTTGCCCCAAGGTCTATCACATAGATCGTCTGATAGTCATTATCTTCATGAGCGTTTATGTAGAGATACTTTCCAGTGGAAGTCACATCAAGCACCGGCTCAAAAGAAAAAACGTAAGGCGTAAAGGTCACAGACTTTTTTCCATACTTCACTCTGAGGCTGTTGTAGGTATCGTACTCATCAGGATGCCCTGATATGGTGAGCTTTTTCCCATCGACTCGGTCACTATAAGCGTTCACTTTTCTTATGTAATTCTTTGGAGACTTCGTATAGTAGGTATCGATCTCCGGGTATTTTTTAGCAATGAGCTTTATGGAAAAAGTACCTGCAGCATATGGCGCTATATCGTCCGTATTGAAATAGAAGGTTATACCGCCCCTGTCCACGTACCAGGTGAGTGCCTTAGTATCGTTTGATCCGGTATAGTATCTGCTATTTACCAGAGCTTTTATTTTCTTTTTCAGGCCCTTTTCATTTGTTCCGAGAACGGTCTTTCCATATTTTTTCAAAACTTCTTTTGCCAGAATCCCAGAGAGCCTATCCTTACTTTTGTATTTCATGACGTCTGACAGCAGAAGCCGCCTGCCCGTAGTTCCGTCAAAACTATATGCCGTCACTGTTTCAAGTCCATGGGCTCCGTTCTGATCTATGTATCTGTCTCTTCTGACAGTCATGGTATGGTCATCAGACCTTACCGGAGTCAGGTCATCAGTGCATACATATGAAGCAAATGTTTTTTTATTTGCCTTATAATCCTTACGCGCCTGCTTTGTATTGTCCTTTACAAATGGCTTGTCGTCCTTTGCCACCTCATTATTTACAGTTGATATGGCCTTGTCAATAGCAGCCGCAGAAGCTTCCTTCACTCCCGTATCCGGATCAGTCCGCATCACTGTACCCAGCTGGTCATAGGTGACGCCAATAAGCTGCTTCTGATCCTTAGTATATAGCGAATCGTACTGCGGATCATTTTTCAGCTGATAGGTGTACTTCGGGGTTTTATCAGCTGTCCCGGCAAAGACGGGCGCCACTGGTACTATGCCGGTTAAAGCGATAGTAGCAGTTATGAGTATTGTGATAAATGTTTTTCTATTCATAGACTTTACCTCTCTTGTATAGACCGGTTGATTATTCATCAAATACTATAGATCAAATTCTTTTTTTTAGTGTATCACATAGTAGCAAAAATGGCTAGCTGATTTGAGGGGAAAATATGGTCTATAAACTTTACATTATAACTTTCTGGATCACTCATTAAAAACTCCTCGCACTTACAATTTTAGCGAACATTTTCCGATTATTTTTACAGCATCACATCTGATGTAAAAAATGTTGCGTTTTATACCCTATTTGGATATAATATATTTTAACATAGCTGATATGGATATAAATGAGATGAATAAAATGAACGCGACATCGATACGTGAGCTCCGGGATTCTATGGGATTAAGTCAGAGTAAATTTGCTAAACTATACCATATCCCATTGAGTACTCTTCAGAAATGGGAACAGGGAGGTTCTAAACCACCTGAGTATGTCATAGAGCTGCTATCTATGCAGATACCATATAATGACAAGAGGCTTGTACGTGTGGTTGATGGTGAAAGCATATTTTTTTATGATCCGAATTCCAGTACTGTATGTGACAGATTCGGAAACCGCATCAGAGTCAATGCTGATGTATCAAAGGTAAAGAAGAAAAATCTGCCTGTCTATCTGAGAGACTTGTTCGAAGCCTACTATGACATTGTCAAACGTTTTGAGCGTGACTGCGAATATGACGCAAAAGAAGACATTATATGGAGTTGATCTATGAAAATAAGTAATGATGAATATTACCTGATGCACAAGAATACTCCTGTGTGTCTTCTTGAAATAAATGATGATGGATTTATTTCAAATATCAGAAGGAATCTCAAGGCCACTGAACATTTTCCGCTAGGCGCACAGATGAATGATATCAAATTTCATGAATGGTGGAATGACCGTGCCATTCCAAAGACACGTCACGGATCTAAAAATGCCCTGCAGAGACTTGGATACTCTTCTACTGGAAGTGCCCTGGTAAATAATCTGGCTCTAAGTCTGTCAGACTGTTACTGGATAAAGCCACGAGGAGAGGATATCTCATGGGAAGATGTGAACCTTTTTACAAATGACTTCGTTGACTCGTTTGGCGAGCTGACTATAAATCCTGACGAGGAACTGGATTTACGCAACCGAACCAGATTCGACTGCGCTGCTTCCCAGGGAGAGCTCCAGAAAAAATGGTGTATCGCCAAAGATGGCAGAAGATACATGATAAAAGGAAATTATGGTGAGTCATATCAGCAGAGCATCAACGAAATCTTTGCTACAAAGCTCCATAAACAACTGGGATTTAATAACTATACCACATATTTACCAGTAAAGTTAAAGACTGAAAATGACACAGAGGGACTCGGCTGTATGTCATACGACTTCTGCTGTGAGAATATCGAATGTATATCTGCGTGGGAAGTTATTTCCATTGGAAAAATACGTCAAAATGAGTCTTTTTTTTATCCTCTGAAAGAGGCCTGTAAGTCTCTTGGAATGTCAGAAGGATACTTCAACAGTTTTATGGACTATGAGATAATGACCGACTTTCTGATGACTAACACTGATCGACACATGAATAATATATCGATAATCAGGAATCCGGACACACTGGAGCTTCTTGGCTTTGCCCCTATCTATGATTCTGGTAATTCCATGTTTTACAATGTTGCCACAGATCAGCTTACTCACATAGACTTGAGAAAAATAACCACTCACTCATTTATAAAAAAAGAAATCGAGCTCCTAAAGTATGTGACAGATAGAAAAATCCTGAACCTGAGTAATAGCGACATGGACTTCTCCATCTACGAAAAAGATACCTCAGACAGGCATGCAAGAATACCTGTTATAGAATCACTGTATAAAAGAAAGCAGGATTTGCTGTCTGAATTTCAGAACGGAAAGGACATATGGAAAAATCAGAAGTATTATATCTGCTAAAAATCACTCGCCATCAGTCATAAAGTGTGCTAATATGAATTTTGATGCCGTAACCGGCCTCAGGTATTACTGTTTTTAGAAAAGGAAGGTTATATGAACGCTTTAAAAAAATGGTGGGGTGCTAAATGGATAAATGCTGTCGCTGTGATCATCACAGAGATCGTCACAGGATTTTTTCTGTCATTTCTTATCAATGCGAATTTCGGGACTGACCCATGTACTTTTATGAATCTGGCACTGGCTGAAAAGACGGGCATCACTTTCGGGACGTGGCAGGTGCTACTGAACGTGATACTTTTCGTGCCGATGCTGATTTTTTCAAGGACGAAGTATCTGGGTGTCGGCACTATCGCGAATATGACCCTGATCGGGTACGCTTCCGATCTGACCCGATATATCATGTCAAAAACACTGCCGGCTGATTTTTTCACACACCTCCCTGTACGGATCATTTTTCTTATAGTAGGGCTGATCGGTTTTGTCATCTGCTGCGCCATCTATATGAATCTCGACGCCGGGCTTGTGCCATACGACAGCATCCCTAAAATGGTCTACGACCATATGCACATCAAGTCATTCACCCCTGTCAGGATGTGCTGGGATTTCTTAAGTATCGCTATCGGAATACTGATCGGACATCACCTGCCAAATATCGGCAATATCCTTATGGCACTGCTTCTAGGACCTACGGTTTCTTTCGTTGGAAACCATTTTTTCAAGAAACTCGAAACCGACGCTTAGGTCTTTGTATGCATTCGAAAAGTGCCGAGAACCAGTCCATTATCTTTATCTCTGCTATCGCGAAGACGCCGCTTAGAGCCAGGGCTTTCAGTGATATATTATCAATGCTGAAGATAAAGTAAAAATACTTCGAGCAGACAAAGATCCCGACCACGCAGATCACAAATACCACGAAGTGATAGAGGCTCATCGGCCGTGAAATCCTACCAAGGATCAGAAATCCTATAAGTGACAGCAGGTAGACGCTCGCTGTCGAAATCTCTGACTGCGGTATCGAGAAAAGTTGACCGAACAGCACTAAGAATGCTATCGAGAAAAAAGAGGTAAGTGCAGCCGGCATAGCGCCGAAAAGCGTCGTCTTTATGAACCTGCCCTCCTGTCTCTTCTGGTTATCCTCTAACGCCAGAAGGAACGCAGGAATCCCGATATTAAAAGTCGAGACAAGCGATACCTGGCTCGGATTCAGTGGATATTTAAATCCAATGATTATCGAGAAAAGCGCGAGCAGAAGGCTGAAGATGTTCTTATATAAGAAAAGTGTCGCGGAACGGGTTATATTATTCACGTCGCGTCTTCCCTCTCCTACTATATCCTTCATCTTTGAAAAATCAGAGTCAAGAAGCACTACCTGTGAAGCCTGTCTTGCAGCCTCGGAACCGCTTCCCATGGCAACAGAGCAGTCTGCTTCTTTCATAGCCAGGATATCATTTACACCGTCTCCTGTCATGGCGACCTTATGCTTTTTCGCATGGAATGCACGGACTAAATACTTCTTCTGCTCCGGCTTTACTCTGCCGAATACCGTATATTTTTCAACTGCACTCAGGTAGTCTGCATCTGACTTTAATGTCGTGCAGTCGCAGTATTTGTCGGCATCCTCTATTCCGGCCTTTCTGGCGACATTCGATACAGTGACAGGATTGTCACCTGATATAACTCTGATGCTTACATCCCTGTCCTTAAACCATCTGAAAGTATCAGGTGCCGATTTTCTTATCTCGTTTTCTATAGCGATAAAAAGCAGAGGCTTTCCTTCGCTTGAAAGTGCTAAGACTCTCTCCCCGTTCATCTCATGCTGATCGAGCAGGTCATGATTTTCTGAAAGTCCTGCCTGATCCACCACATACTCAGGAGCTCCAAGTCTGTATATCTTTCCGTCTGCTGTAATCTGTGAATATTTTACTGCAGATGAAAATGGCTTTACATCTGATCCTTCAAAACGCATCACATTTCCACTGAAGTAGTCTCTTATGGCGAGCATAGTGCTGTTCGAATCAGGTACTGTATTTATATATTTCTTCAGTACCGGGATATACTGCTCATCCCCATAGACTCCTACGACCTTCATGTCATCTCCGGTGATAGTCCCTGTCTTGTCGACACAGAGCACATCGACCCTCGCGAGGGTTTCGGTAGAGTGCATATCATGGAGAAGAACTTTTTTTAAGGCAAGCCTCATGGCTGAAAGCGCCAGGGCTACAGTGGCTAACAGATAAAGTCCTTCCGGTATCATTCCAATGACTGCGCCTACCATACTGGTTACAGAATCATGGATACTTAAACCTTTGAGCTTCAGTGATTCGTAAAGAAGCGCTGCTCCTATAGGTATTATCGCTATACCTGCTATCCTGATGATCCACTCTATCGATCTGATCATCTCACCCTGTTTTGTCTTAGCCTTTTTAGCTTTCAGGGTAAGCTGTGAAGCGTATGACTCTGCTCCGACCTTTGTAAGCCTGGCTGCGCAGTCTCCCGATACCGCAAAACTTCCGGATTTAAGCTCTGACCCTGCTGTCTTTTCTATCTCATCGGCTTCACCTGTCAGAAGTGATTCATTCACATTCATCTGACCGTCTAAGACTTCAGCATCCGCCGGTATCTGCTGGCCAGACTTAAGAAGTATAATGTCACCTTCAACCAGATCTTCTGAACCTACCTTTATCAGCTGGCCGTTTCTTATCGTATCGTAATTCGTGACATAGAGCAGGGAAAGGTCGTCCAAGACCTTTTTTGATCTGATCTGCTGGATGATGCCTATCAGGACATTCGCGATAATAACCGGCAGGAAGGTCAGATTCTTATAAGAACCGACCGCTATAAGCATTGCGGCAAGCACGGCGAAGATTAAATTGAAATAAGTGAAGATATTCTTTGCTATTATAGCTCCGACACTCGAAGTAGTCTTTTCCTGTACTTTGTTTATTTTCCCTTCGGACTGTTTCTCAGACACTTCTGTGTCAGATAGTCCTTGGTATTTTTCTACATATCTGTTTTCTGACATAAAAAATCTCCCGGAAGTCTTCGTATTATTATAACACAAAAGCCTCCGGGAGGGTAGTTTCCTGAATGTATTAATCAATCCTGGAAGTAATCAACTGTCTCCTTCAGGTTCGATGCGAGCTGCTTCAGTGATGAAGCGGCATCGTTTATGACTGTAAAGGTACTTGCGAGCTCTTCCATCGAAGCGTTGGTCTCCTGTGTAGAAGCGGCGTTCTCTTCTGAGATAGCTGACAGGTCTGAGATGATATCTGTCAGTAACTTCTTCGAAGTACTCAGACCTTCGATACGCTCTGCGATACCGCCTACGGCATCTGCCACGCTGTTTACCTTGTCTCTCATGGCACGGAGCTCATCGCGGGTAGCATTGAGCTTCTCTTCCTGAGCGTTGAAGCTGTCGTTCAGCTTACCCATCGTGGCAACTGAAGACTCTGAGTCTGCTAAGAGCTTCTCTACTATAGCTGAGATCTCATCGGCTGAATTCTTACTCTGATCAGCAAGATCTCTGATCTCATCAGCTACGACTGCGAATCCGCGACCTGCTTCACCTGCTCTTGCAGCCTCGATAGAAGCGTTCAGTGAAAGGAGGTTTGTCTGCTTTGCGATATCTGTAATAGCTCCGGAGAACTTCGAGATCTCCTGAACTGATTCATTCGTGGAACTTATCGTATCACCGATCTCAGTAACAGATTCTGTGACGTCTTCAGACTGCTGTGCTAAAAGCCTTATAGCGTCAACTGTCTTGTCACAGCTGGCCATCATGTCTGCTGCATAGTCTTTCAGCTGACTTACATTCTCAGAGATCTGGTCGATATCATGATCCATGTTCGTAGTGTCGTTTGCTGCGTTCTGGACTGAATCAGCCTGATCTGTAGCGCCTTTTGCGATATCATCGACTGCTTCAGATACCTGTGTCGAAGCCTGTGTGGCCTGATCTGAAGAATTCGACAGATTGGACGATGAGTCATTCAGCTCACCTGTCATCTTCTTTGTCTGGCGGATAACTTCTCCGAGCTTGTCATCGAGCAGGTGAACACTTCTCGCCATAGCACCGAGCTCATCGTTTCTGGCTTCAAGTCTTCCATCAAACTCAAGACCGAGCTTTCCTTCTGCCAGTGTCTCGATAGATTCTGACAGCTCCATCATATCCTTAGATACCTTTCTGGATACGATAAAGCCTATAGCTGAGATAACAGCTGCAAAAATGATAGCTACTACGATCATGGCAGCTGTAGTACCGCCAATCTCTTTTTCGGCTCTGTCCGTCTTCTCACCTGCAAAAATGTATCCAACTGTAGTTCCATTATCCTCTTTAAGCGCACGATAGTAGGCACAGTAATCATCGCCCTCTATATGGAGCTTCTGGTCAAAACGATAGCCGTTCTTTGACACATCATTTACAGTACTGTCAGAAATGGAGGCTGTCGACATATCTCCGCCGCTTGTCTTTAATGTGGAGATGATGGTCTTTTGTCCGATGATGACGGAATAATCATATCCAGTGGCTTTCTTTGCCTTGCTCAGGATATTCAGATACTCTTTCTGGACGTTCGTGCTTTCCTTCTTCAGAGTACCGTCGCTGTCTACCTTCCACGCACCGTCGTACTCATTTGAAAGCACCGCATCCATCAGGTATGATGATGAATCAAGAGCATTCTGGACATTTGAGTAGTATGTCCGTCTGAGGCTGAACACTGCCATAATAGTAAGTACTGCTGATACCATAAGTATCGCCAGAATAGCAACTGATACTATCTTCTGGACAATCTTCTGCTGTTTCTTTGGTTTCTTTCTCTCCATTTTCGTGTCCTTTCGTGTGCTTATACTTTAGTTTACATACATCATTCATTATAATTCGTTTCAATTTATTTATCAATAAAGAATTGCTAAAATCACGCTGTATGGCTATAATATCGGTATTACGGAGGTATTTATTTAATGAATGAAAAGATTAAAAAAATTACTGAAAGTCATATCGATGAACTGAAGGCTGACATCACAGAGCTCTGCGCTATTCCGTCTGTCCTTGCAGACGCAGACGGCGACGCGCCATTCGGAGCAGAGTGTAAGAAAGCTCTTCTATCCGCCGGTGACATCTGTGAAAAATACGGCTTTAAGACCACAAACTACGATAATTACTGCGTGGCAGCCGACTTCGATACCACCCTTCCGAAGCATCTCGATATGCTGGGGCACACCGACGTAGTTCCGGCAGGCGAAGGCTGGACAGTCACCGAGCCTTTTAAGGTAATCGAGAAGGACGGCCGTCTCTACGGCAGAGGCACCAGCGACGACAAGGGACCAGTTCTCTGCGCCCTCTATGCCATGCGTGCGATAAAAGAATCAGGCATCCCTCTTAAGAAAAATGTCCGTCTGATCCTTGGAAGCGACGAGGAGACAGGTTCTATCGACATCACGAAATACTACGCGAAGGAGCCAGAAGCCGACCTGACATTTTCACCAGATGCAGAGTTCCCTCTGATAAATATAGAAAAAGGTCAGTTCCGCGGAACCTTTAAAGCTGAAGCTCCTGTGACAGGAAACGGCGTGGAACTCATGTCCTTAGATGCCGGAGTCGCACTGAACGCAGTCCCGAACCGCTGCAGGATGGAATTTTCCGGCACCGACAAAAAAACGCTCGAAACCGCCTGCGAAAAGCTGAAAAAGGAAATCCCTGTAGACTACGAGATAGCAGATGACACTCACGTGCTGATCATCGGAGAGAGCGCCCATGCATCGACACCTGAAGCTGGCGTAAACGCAGGACTCGCTGGAATCACTCTCCTTAACTATCTGCCACTTGAGGATACTAAGAGAAACACTCTGCTTAAAAAAGTGCTCGAACTCTTCCCATACGGAGTATACGACGGTTCAGGACTTGGCATCGCGATGACAGACAAAGAGGGACTCTCACTCTCCGCCACCCTCGACCTTTTCTCCGTAGATAAGGATGGCATGTCATTCTCATTTGATTCGAGAAGTCCGCTGAACGCAGACGATGACAACTGCTTAAACGTCGCAAGATCAAAGTGCGAAAACGCCGGCTTCACTTTCGAGACACCGGGCATCGTGCCGCCACACTACGTTCCATCAGATTCAGACTTCGTAAAGAACCTGCTCGCTGCCTACGAGGACGTAACAGGACTTGAAGGAAAGGCCATCGGCATCGGCGGCGGCACCTACGTCCATGACATAAAAAACGGCGTCGCATTCGGGGCTGTCCTCCCAGACATCGATACCCACATGCACGGCGCCGATGAATTTATAGATATTGACAATCTGAAAATCGCAGTCGAAGTCTACGCGGAAGCGATCCTCCGCATCTGCGGCTAATGTTCATGTAATACGGCGGCGCGCCGCCGTCACCTACATGAACTTACTGCCGGCGACGTATTCGCGAACGCGGTAGACTGTCTCATTGAAGACCGGGATCACCTCATCCATCGTCTGCTTCGGATTGTCGCCGCGCTGATTTTTAAAGGCTCTGTCCGCCAGCTCCATCGCCCCGATATTCAGGGCAAAGTAGGCGAGCGGATGGCAGATATTGTACACGTCGATCGCCGGCTGACCATAGAGCCCTTTGAGCTCCTGTTCGAGCTGCGAAGCATGATCTAAGAAGATATTCAGAGCAGCCCTGTAATCGCCTATGCTCTCACCGAAGTATGAGAGCCCGGCAGTCGTATCGAGGAACGACCCGCGCTTCAGTGAGAGCTTGTTCCCTTCAGCAAGCGGCAGCGACACAGTGAACTTCGAGCCATTACCGTAGACAGACTCGACCTCTATATGGCCGTTCATCCTGTTTACGAGACTGGACACAATGGAAAGACCAAGCCCGGTACCCTGGATGTGCTTGTTTTTCTGGTTATCAAACCTCCTGTACTTAGTGAAAAGGTACGGGAAGTCTTCTTTTTTGATGCCGATACCAGTATCAGCAACCACAAAGACAAGCTCGCCTTTTTCGTTCTGAGAGGCGTGAACTTTTACTCCGCCCTCTTCGGTGTATTTGATGCCGTTCGCTATGATATTTATCAGAATCTGGCGGAGACGGTCGTCATCGCCCTCCCATACATCAGGTGTCCCCGGTGCACGGACTACCTCCAAAGCAAGACCCTTCTGCTCAGCCATAGCCGACATCATATTGCGGATGTCGTTTAAAATCTCAGACAGGTGGAAACGGCGGACGTTGAGCTCGAGCTCCTTCCCGTTCAGATCGACCATATCAAAGATGTCGTTTATCAGGAAGCCGAGCATCTCAGAGGATGAGAGGATCTGCCTGGCGTAGTCCTTCGTCTGCGACCTACCCGACACCTGGTCTATATGCATCGCATCAACTCTTATCATGTGAAGCGGGATGCTTATTTTTTCGGAGACATCAGAGAAGAGCTTCTCCTTGGACTCAGTCTCGAGCTGCGCTTCTTTGTTCTCGTTTTCTACACGCTCCATCAGGATTTTTATCTGACGGTAATCCCTCGACTCAACAGCCAGGAAAATGATGTATAAAAGGAACGAGCTAAAGCAGAGCACAAAGGCTGCCCTCTTCGTGAAAAATTCACCGGAGATGCAGAGTGCTGCTACGATAGCAGCCAGGATCAGAACCTTTGCGCCAGTATTTTTCTTCTCTTTATAGTAGAGATAGGAATAACGAAACATCGTCACCATGGCGGCTTCCATGATAAGAAAATCCATCGCAAAACATATGCACCTGGTGACCGGTCTTATCGAATACGTCGTATAAATAATACGAAGCGGCACATCAGCAATCGATGCGAAGATAGTGCTCAAGAGCCAGGTCCTGAAAGCCTTGCTGTGAGGCGAGGTATTTCCGTACTGTCTCTCCAGGAAGAACAGGAGGATGGCATCGAAAACGGCTGAATCCAGGTTGAAATAGATATTTACCGGAACATGAAACATCAACCTTCCTCCTTTCTCTCTCTGATAAGAGCATTTATCGTCGCAAAGAGCTGTTCTTTTCTGACTGGCTTTGTCACATATCCGTCAAAACCGGCTTTTTCGTACATCTTCTGATACTCTTCACCGTCATTTCCGGTCACCATGATCACAGGGATATCGCCTTTAAGCCCGGCTTCCTGCATTTTTTTCATGGTAGCCATACCGTCCATGACAGGCATCTGGTGGTCTATGAGTACTAAGTCAAAATGCTCCTGTCGCATGCGCTCGAGTCCCTCATGTCCGCTCTTTACGGACACTACCGTAGCATCGGTAAGCCCTAAAAGTCCTTCAATGATCTTTAAGTTTATCGGAGTATCATCGATGCTTAAGACTTTCTTTCCGTCAAGAGCCGGAACAGTGATGTCACCCTCTTTTTTGGAAGAGCCTGCTTCCTCGACCGCCTGGTTCAAAATCCGGTTTACCACGGAGAGAACAGTCTCGCCCTCTTTTTTGATCTTGCCGGCGAGAACCTGGACTGTCGGGTCTTTATCCTCGATAAGGATCAACTGGTCGATCCCGATCACAGCGTTTAGCGGAGTCCTGATCTCATGTGTCATTCCGGCAAAAAGGTCATCACGGGCTCTCTGCGCTTCACGGATCTTCTTCTGCGCCTCCCGGCTTTCCCGGAGGAGTTCGGACATTTTTCTGTAATCGGGCGACTCCAGTGAAAAATAAGCGACAAATACAGCTACTACGCCGGTTCCATGCGCTATCAGCACTTTTGCGTCGATCACAGCCTGGAACAGAACTCCGCAGAGCACTATGATGTAGCTTACGGTGAGTGTGGTCTGCTGCTTTCTCGTAAACTCTTTATTGTGAAGGACCATCTGTATCAGAGCCATCGTCACGATAAGAAGCGGGAAACCGTAGCCTATGACAAATGAATATGGCGTCCTGATAAAGTGCTGCTGCTTGAAATCAAAATCTATGATGTAGGGATGGAGCACATTCAGTCCGTGGCATACCAGATAAATGGCAAATACCGTATTCATCAGGATATTGGCCTGGTGAAGTCCCTGCGTAGGCCTCATATAGCTTCTCAGGTACTTGAACAGCGCGAATGCTATGCAGCCGAATCCACAGTAGTTTAAAGTATTTAAGAGCAACACCCAGAAGTGAGCATACGGAAATGCCGGATTTATCGTAAATGACACATACGTCACTATGATATCTAAAAAATCCGACGCCACCGTCACGATGCACATGACTCTGAACGAGCGCAGGTTATTTTTTCTGTCGAGAAGCACAAAGACGCAGAGGATAGCTCCAAAGGTAGCTGCGACTTCCTCGAAGTTGACATTTACGTCTGTGGTTATGTGCTTTAAGATCTCTTCTATCATACTGCCGCCCCCTTTGATGCCAGGACGCCCCTGATCCTTCTTCTCATAAATCTCTCATCTACCGGACGCTCGATGATATCTGCGGCTCCGCAGGACATCGCGCGGATCTTTGCCTGTCTGTCTCTTTCATCTGTAAGGAAGAGAAGCGGTACATTTATCTCGAGGAACGAATTCTCATGTCCCTTCGTCATCTCCGAGTCAAAAATGCACATATCCGGCTGTTCCCTCCTGTAGCGTTCAAAAGCCGTCTCCCTGTCCGGAGCCTCGATGACTTCGTAGTCACGTCCTATCAGATAGGAGAGCACGTCTCTTTCGACTCCGAATGATACAGCGAGAAGTATCTTTACACGCTTCTGTCTTCCGGTATCAGGATCATCCGCAGTTTCTTCTGAAGGTTCTGGAGTAGTCTCCTCTGCCGGTGTCTCAGACTGTACCTCTTCAGTTTCCGGTGCCTTCTCCTGTGGTTTTTCCTCTGGTTCGGGCTCATCATCACTTAAAGCATTTTTAAGTTTATCCAGGAGAGTGCCATACTCTTCCATGACTTTCTCATGGTGATCGGCTATGTACTTTTTATCATCAGCCTTGCAGGCATCTTCGAGTTGCTTCGCGCGGTTCGACAGCGCATCTGCTCCGATGGTACGGCTCGAACTCTTCAGGGAATGGACACCTATCCTGTAGTTCTCGTAGTCCCCGTCCTTTAACTCCTGATCGAGTTCTGCCCTCTTGTCACCGCTTATATAGTCGCCTATTATCTCGATGTAAAAGTCCTGCATTCCGGCGCAGTAGGTCAGACCGCTTTCAGTGTTTAAGAACTCTGAAAGGCGCTCCATTTTATTTTTCTTATGAGGAGGTGCAGGCCTTTCTACAGCCTCGGTCTGTCTTACTTCCGGCACATGGTAGAGCGCTTCAGCTCTCTCCTCTTTTTTCTCCTCCGGCTTCTTTTCCGCAGGAGCTTTGTCTGTGCAGTAGCGCCTTATCATCTCGAGCAGATCATTTTTCGTGACGGGCTTAAGCATATAGGCTGCAAATCCGTGTGAGATGTACTCTCTCTCGACGTCTGTCACCGCATTCGCGGTAAGAGCTATGACAGGTGTATCCGGGCAGAGGTTCTCACGCCTCAGACACTCCATAGCTTCGACGCCGTCCATCACAGGCATCAGATGGTCCATGAAGATGATATCATACGCTGTCTTTCTGTCGCGGACACGCTCTACGGCTTCTTTTCCGTTCATCGCGTACTCTACATGAGCACCGATGCCAGACAGCAGCTTCATCGTGATATCGATATTTATCTTATTATCATCTACTACGAGGATGTCGAGTTTCAGCTGCTTTCCGTCATCTGCAGAGAGCGAAGTATTCTCTTTCATCTCATAGAGCTCTCGCGAAGCCTCTTCGCCTATCCGGTCAAATGAGACATTCGTCTGCTTTATCGTAAACCAGAAGCGCGAGCCGACCCTGTATGAACTCTCGTACTCGAGCTTTGAGTCCATTTTTTTAAGGAGACGGGTAGCAAAGGCGAGACCAAGTCCAAGTCCCGAAGCGTTCTCCTGAGGGTTTGCCTTGTAAAAAATCTCTCCGATGCGCTTTAAGTCCTGTGGCTTCATGCCGATGCCAGTATCTTCGACTGAAAAAGTGATCCCGGAGCCCGTCCAGACTATCTTGATGTCGACTTCACCCTGTCTCGTGTACTTGATGGCGTTGGCATTCAGCGTATCCATCAGCTGCAGGATCCTTATCCTATCACCGTAGAGTGTGGTCGGAAGGTTCGGATCGACGTCTATATTTATCTTCAGGCCATTGTCGGCATTTAAGAAAAACACCTTGTTCTTCATGTCCCGGACAAGCTCTACAGTGTCGTAGTCCTCTTCTTCTATCGAGACACTTCCATCTTCTATCTCTATGAAATTCTTGATATTTTCAGCTATGGAAAGGAGATTTCTGCTGGCTGAACGGATTTTTTTCACATCGTCGGCAGCGGCCTTTTTCTTCTTGTCGCCAAGGATGACCTCTGAATAGCCGACAATCGCGTTGAGCGGAGTTCTGAGTTCGTGAGATAGATGGAGCAGGAATTCGGTCTTTGACATCGAACGCTGCTGGGCTGCGTCAGCCTGTTCCTTTAACTGGTGCTGCGTTTCACGGAGTTTTTCCATCGCAGCCATCATGCCCTGGTAATCAGGCGTCTCCATAAGTATCAAAAGAAAAGTGAGTCCGACGGCCACCGCAAAAATAGATATGAGTGTATGCGGAGTGACAAAAAGCTGGATCCCGGCGCAGCTGACACAGAATGCGAAGTAGATCCAGACCAGAGCCCGCTTGCCGCGTTTTTTATACTCGTCCGCCCTCATTATGACTCTCGTAAAGGCGAAAGACGCCTCGAGATACGGATAGAAAAACAGAACGAAGTAGAGCGGCCCGTGTATGTACTGTCCGTCTCTGAATGACATCATAATGCCTGTCGGTATATTTATGATGAGAAGTCCCAGGTAGACGAAAGTCAGGATCAGGTAAAGTGTCTTTAGCGGTACCCTTCCCTTTTCCCTTGGCTCCTTGTATGTCGTAGCGACTGACAGAGAATATCTGAGAAAAATATATCCGAGAGCCCCGAGCACCAGATAGTAGATCTCATTTAAAATGATGTTCCAGACTGCCGGAAAAGTGTCGGCGTTACTTATCGTGTACGCCGTAACGATATCCAGGATATCTGCTGCCAGAATGAAAACCATGAGTAGCAGAAAGCCGCGGTTCTTTCTGACCTTCATGTCGTATGAAAATACGACAAAAAGGATAAAAATAGATAGAAAGATCGCCGCGGCTATAGAGTAGTCGATATTATAGATCAGCTTCATGCCTTACCCCTCGAGTATATCCCTTACCTTCCCGATCAGGTTCTCAGGGATAAATGGTTTGACTATGTATCCTGATGCATTCAGTGATGATGCCTTGATGACTGAATCTACTGTGTTATCTCCTGTCAGGAATACGACCGGGAGCTTCTTCGTGCTCGGGTTATTCCTGATGTAGCGGAGTGTCTCGAAACCGTCCATCACCGGCATCTCTATATCCAGAAGGACAAGATCATAGTATTCGTTCGCGAGTGTAGTCAGGCACCTCTGTCCTGTCTCCACCGAATCCACATGATACCCCTCTTTTCCAAGGATATAGGATGCTGTCTTTCTAGTGACCATGTCATCGTCTACTACAAGTATTCTCTTCATAAAGGAGCACCTCCTCTAAATTTATCAATTATCATTCTCGCTTATGAGTTTATCAATACTTACAAGGCGCACACATACTGTAAAGATCTCTGCTGCTTCCTTCAGCTCCTCGAGTGGAGGATATGACGGAGCGATACGGATATTCTTATCGTCCGGATCCTTTCCATACGGATAGGTAGCACCTGCCGGTGTAAGAGTAACTCCGGCTTCTTTGCACATGGCGACTATCTTCTTCGCGCAGCCGTTAAGGGAATCGAATGAGATGAAATAACCTCCGTTCGGCTTTGTCCACTCGCCTATCTCAAGGTCTCCGAGATTTTTCTCAAAAATAGACCATACAGCCTCGAACTTCGGACGGAGGATCTCAGCGTGGCGTCTCATGTGCTGCTTCATATTCGTCAGGTTACCGAAGAAACGGACATGGCGCAGCTGGTTCAGCTTATCGTGTCCGATAGTCTGGACTGACATATAGCTTCTGACATCATCGAGGTTCTTCTTTGAAGCTGCCATGGCTGCAAGTCCTGAACCAGGAAATGTGACCTTCGATGTCGAGATGAATTTATATACCATGTCAGGATGTCCGGCTTTTCTGCACTCGTCGAGGATCTCGAGGATCACATCCTGTCTCTCCGGGTCATCGTAGAGATGATGGATCGAATAAGCGTTATCCCAGTAGATCCTGAAATCATCTGCTGCAGGTGTAAGGGCTGCGAAGCGTCTTACTGTCTCGTCCGAGTAGCTGTAACCCTGCGGGTTCGAATACTTCGGAACGCACCAGATGCCCTTTACTGCCGGGTCGTTATTTACATACTCCTCGACCATATCCATGTCAGGGCCTTCAGGGCTCATAGGGATATTTATCATCTCTGCCCCAAAAAATTCGGTGACTTTGAAATGTCTGTCGTATCCAGGAACCGGACATAAGAATTTCCATTTGTCGAGCTTACACCAAGGAGTGTTTCCACAGACGCCCTTAGCATAGCTTCTGGCTATCTGATCGAACATGATATTAAGCGATGAGTTACCGAAGATGATCATGTCATCAGGGCTTACCTCACTCATCTCGCCCATCAGTGCCTTGGCCTCAGGGATACCATCGCTTACTCCGTAGTTCCTGCAGTCTGTACCTGTCTGGTCATTGAAGTAGCTGTTTGAATTCAGCACATCCATCAGTTCATTTGAGAGGTCGAGCTGCTTTGCCGACGGCTTTCCTCTTGCCATGTTCAGCGTAAGGCCTTTTCTCTTCCAGGCGTCGTATTCCTTCTGAAGCTGCTTTCTCTCTTCTAAGAGTTCTTCCTTTGTCATCTCTTTGTATGTCATCTATTTCCTCCAAACCAACCAGTTTACAGTCTGTTTTAAGTCTAGCACTTGTTAGTAAAATTCGCAATCACATTTTCTTAAAAAATACAACACAAAATCTCTATATATGATAGAATTATTGATGAAAAAGTATGTTTTAGATGAAAAAGTATGTTTTTAAAGAAGGAGACTGACTATGTATGCTGACGAGGGTGTTATAAAGATAAAACACGACGTGCTGACTGCTGTCGCAAAGATGGCTTTTGAGGGAACTCTGGATAAAGAAAGAGACTTCCTTCCGGAGAAGCTGATACCGGGACCAAATGCGAGATTCCGGTGCTGTATCTACAAAGAGCGTGAGATCATCAGGGAGCGAGTAAGGCTTGCCTGCGGAGAGGCTCCAGGGCCTGAGGATAACGGAAATATCATCCAGGTCCTCCATGCAGCCTGTGAGGACTGCCCTATCTCCTCATATGTCGTGACAGATAACTGCCAGAACTGTCTCGGCAAAGCCTGCGTGAGTGCCTGTAAGTTCGACGCCTGCCATCCGGGAGACAAGAGAAGCCACATCGATCCGCAGAAGTGCAAGGAGTGTGGAAAATGCGCCCAGGCCTGCCCTTACCACGCTATCGCCGCCTTAAAGCGCCCGTGCAAGTTCGCCTGCCCGGTGAATGCGATAGAATACGACGAGTACGGCATCTGCCGTATAAATGACGACAAGTGCATCCGCTGCGGTCTCTGCATCCACAGATGTCCGTTCGGAGCCATCGCCTCTAAGTCTTACATAGTCCAGATCATAGATGCCCTGAAGTCAGGAAAGCACGTCTACGCTATGGCTGCTCCTGCTGCCGAAGGACAGTTCGGTCCGAAGATCACTATGAATTCCTGGAAGGTAGCCATGAAAAAGCTCGGCTTCATGGATTTCGTAGAAGTCGGACTAGGCGGTGACATGACCGCAAAGGCAGAAGCCGAGGAGTGGGCTGAAGCCTATGAAAAAGGCGAGAAGAAGTCCACGAGCTGCTGCCCTGCTTTTGTCAATATGATCCGCAAGCACTACCCGGAGCTGGCAGACAGCCTGATATCCACGACTGTCTCCCCTATGTGCGCAGTCTCACGAATGATAAAGGCCAAAGACCCTGAGGCCGTCTGTGTGTTCATCGGGCCTTGCATCTCTAAAAAGAGCGAAGCCATGGAGCACGGCATCGACGGTAACGCCGACTATGTGGTCACTTTCTCAGAGATCAGAGCCATGATGAGAGCCAAAGGGATAGAATTAGAGCCGGATGAGAGCTACTCATACCAGGAGGCATCGATCTACGGAAAGAGATTCTCACAGTCAGGCGGTGTTACTGCTGCTGTCATCGAATCCCTGAAGGAATCTGATAAGGCAATCGACGCCAAGGTCTGCGTGGCAAACGGAGCAGCCGAGTGTAAGAAGCAGCTTCTGATGCTTAAAGTCGGCCGGTTTAACGACGACTTCCTCGAGGGAATGGTCTGTGAAGGCGGATGCGTCGGTGGTCCTTCAGCTTACCGTGAAAAGCAGCTCTTTGCCAAAGACCGTGAAACGCTCTTCTCCGAAGCAGACGACAGGACGCTCAATGGAAACCTGGAGCATTATGATATGAATGCATTCTCGATGCATCGCTGATATGAGAAAAATATTCAAACTGACTGAACTGAATAGTGAGGCAAGAACACTGGCGGATTTTCTGCGCACGCAGAAAATCCGCCTTGTTATGCCCTGCGGGGGAATAGGAACCTGCGGCAAATGCCGGGTCCAGGTATCGTTCCTGAGTGGTGGAAAAGTGCTTAAAACCGTTGTAGTACCTGCCTGCCAGACTACTGCCTCTGCGCTTCTTGAAATGGCTCCAGAAGGGACAAGTCTCGTACATATAGATATAGACGACAGTTCCATTTTCCATGAAAAAAGCTCCGTCTCACATTCATCTGGCAGCCGGCCTTTTATGGCAGCTGTCGACCTCGGAAGCACTACTATAGAGACAGCCGCCGTATCTGTGGACGGCGAGATCATCGGAAGCGTCAGGCGGCAGAACCCCCAGGTCAGCTACGGAGCCGATGTTCTCTCCCGTATAAAGGCTGCTTCAAACGGACAAATAGCCGCCTCTGACATGCAGCGACTCGCAGAAAGCACTATACAGAGCTCACTTCAGGAGTTATCCGTACAGTACGGACTCAGTTACAGGCCTCTCAAAATGGCCGTCGCCGGAAATACCACTATGGGACACCTGCTTGAAGGCTGTGATGTAAAGCCGCTCGGCGAAGCTCCCTTTGACCCCGGTGACATCTCGTTCAAAGACATATCAACTATTTTCTTCGATGATGATACACCCGTATATCTGCTCCCGGGCATCTCAGCCTTTGTCGGAGGGGATATAGTAAGCGGCATCTACGAGCTGGACATGGACTTATCAGATGAGACGCATATGCTGGTTGACTTAGGGACCAACGGAGAGATGGTACTCGGAAGTAAAGACGGATTTCTAGTGACTTCTACTGCCGCCGGTCCCGCCTTTGAAGCCGCGAATATCAGCTGCGGAGTCCCGGGACTTCCGGGAGCCATCAGACAGGTATCATTTACCGGGCAGAAACCGAAGCTCTCACTTATACCGTGGAGCACAGACTTCTCAAAGCTCTCCCCAGGAGAGAGGATGCAGGCTGAATTAAGGCAGAAGTCCAGACGTCCTCCTGGTCTCTGCGGAAGCGGACTTATAAGCGCTGTTTCAGGCATGAAAAAAGCCGGTATCATAGACGACACCAGCACTTTTACAAAAGAAGAATGGATAAAAAACGGCTTCCCGCTCTGGAAACCAGCTCCAATGAACAGAGGAGAAGAGCCTCTGACCATTAGCCAGGATGATATCCATGAGCTGCTCCTCGCAAAATCCGCTGTCAGGAGCGGGATTGAAATCCTCATAAAAAAGGCCGGAATAACTCCGGCAAAAGTGTACCTGGCAGGCGGCTTCGGAAGCGCCTTATCAGCTGATGACGCAGCTTCTATAGGTCTGTTTCCGGAAGTGCTCTCAAACCGGATCACTGCAGTCGGAAATACCTCTCTCAAAGGTGCCATGAAGTTCCTAAAAGAGGCTTCTCCTAAGACCCGTGAGAGACTTTCAGCCATACGGACTATGTCAAGCGAAATAGTCCTAGGCGACGAAGATGACTTTGAAAGCCTCTACATCAGCCATCTGACACTCTAACGCGAGTATCTGGTTTCCTTTTTCATCTGATACATACGTGAATCCGCCTGCTGGTAGACCATCTCGGGCGTCATGCCACGTTCTTCATCAGATGACGAGATCCCGTAGCTTATCTTTATCTGGTAGTCACGTCTCATGCCATACGAGGCTTCCAGGCGTTCCATTTTTTTCAGATTGCGAAGGATGTAGCGCTTCCTGGTTCCGACAAAAAGTACCAGAAATTCATCACCGCCCATTCTGACCACATGTCCTATATCTTCAAAGCAGGAAGTCAGTATCTTCGCACAGTCGCGGATCAGCGAATCTCCGGCCGCATGTCCCATCGAATCGTTTACTCTCTTAAGGCCGTTCACATCGAAGCTGATGATAAAATAAGTAACGCCTTTTTTATGAGCCAGTCGCTCGAACTCCCGGTTGCACCAGGCACGATTGTGAAGGCCGGTCAGCACGTCGGTGTAGGCTATTTTTTCAAGAGCCTGCTCGTTTGCGATCTCCATGAAGTGATCATTTAAGTACGTCAGGTACGCGTATAGCATGATGAGCAGGAAGCAGATCGTGATAAACTGCAGCTGCGAGCGGAACATGAACCGGCTGTTAAAAGCGAGGACATTTTTCAGATAGTAACGCGTTATATCGTATGTCGTACCTATGATCATTATAAAAATGCCCGCGTTCTGGATCCGGTATTCCCTGGTCCGCTCTTCCTTTCTTTTCGTGGTGCCGTACATGACAAGCGAAATGCTCACGATAAGCACTAGATGAAAGACAGAATACAGATGTACCACATTCACGAGCTGCGTGTATTCGAGTATAAATGCAGCGACGAAAAAGGCTGCAAGTGATATGCATCCGACTGATACACAGATTCTCTGCTTTTTCCTGATGGCAGTTCCTCTGACGACGATCATCATAGCAGCAAACGGAATGGCCGAAAAATACAGACAGAGGTGCTCGATCCTCGCATTTATGGCAAATGCTGAAGAGAACAGCTCTACCGCATTCGACCTGCAGAGCGCCCAGGTTCCCATCGTAAATGAGAAAAGTCCGAACAGGAACGATCGGAGCCAGTTTTTTTTCGTGATGAAAAGAACCAGCGAGGTACAGAACAAGATAATGCCTACCATAAACATGAAAAATCCCGCCAGACACGTGTAGATATCTGAGCTCATGTAACTCGACGAGATCTGCCTCGATGGTATCAGATTAAAGTCAGGCAGCGCATAAAAAGCATCGTCCAGTCCGACAAACAGGTCTATCTCACAGGTACTCCCGGCGGCGTTTTCAGGAAGACTTGCCACATGGACGCCGCTGCCCGGTGTTCTCTGCGAACCATCCTGCTCCTCCATATAAGAATAGACACATCTGCCGTCTATGTACACCCTGACATGCGAATAATCAGCTCTAAAAGAGAGAAGCATATTTCTCCCGATGGAGGTCGGGATCCGGTTCGTGATGGCTATGGCTTCGTCTTTTTTTACACGCTCCGGAAATCTGAATCTGGTCAGGTTCACATCGGTATAGTGTTTTCCGCAGAAAGACACATTCCATCCCTTTGAAAAGGAGATGTGATCTGTCATCATAAAGCTGTTTATTCCGCCAAGGAATATGAATACGAGAATAGCTGAGACTGCTATCGCAAAAAAAGCGCGGACAATGCCGACTGTAGTTATTTTTTTATTTGTATCCATCAGTCTCTCCTCGCTTTCCTGGATTGGAATTTCATCTCGTACATCCGGCTGTCTGCCAGCTTGTAGATATCCTCGCCTGCCGCATCAGGAACCTCGTCCGAATACGCATATCCGTAAGACGCGTCTACCGTGATATCTATCGGAAGCGACTCTGTGACCACTGCTTCCATCCTGATCATCTCGTCAAAGCTCTGTCTCAGCCGATTCCTGTCCGGTACATTCTTGTCGTAGACTACCATGAACTCGTCTCCGCCCATCCTGCACAGGAGCTGCGCATCACTGAATACCTTCCGCATGATCTCCGCAAAGCTCTTCAGATACAGGTCACCGCCTGCGTGTCCAAAGCTGTCATTTGCCTTCTTTAAAAAATTAAGGTCCAGGTTCACAAGCAGATAGTCCTGTGTCCGGGCATCGAGCTTTTTCAGGGCATCCTCTCCGACTGTCCTGTTCGAAAGTCCTGTCAGATCGTCCTTATAGGCCAGTGTCTCGAGCTTTTCCCTCTGTCTGTCGTCCACTCTTTTCGCATATACGTCTATGATATAGCCGATAAGGATAAGCGTCACCATCAGCAGGAATGCCATAGGCATTATCACCTTGTCGAAAATGCTCGGATCCATGTCCCACCATTTGCTGAAATAGTAATAGATGATATAGGCTATCCCAAAGCCGGCGGCCGCGAAAATACTGCCTTCGAAGAATTTCTCTCCGAATGTCGACTTCTTCCAGCAGAAAAATGATATCGAAGTGAGCGCCAGAGCATCAAATGCCAGCAGCATATGAAAAAGCGGGAGCATGTAGTCTACATTCGCGATGCCCAGTTTCTGCATGACTGCCGCGCCTATCGCCAGAGCGATATTAAGGCACATGGAGACGAACAGACAGACCCGCAGGCCTATAGGTATCTTTTTAAAAAATCTGAGCGCAAGCCCTATGAGCGGTATGACAAATATGTATAGCGAAATGTATTCGACAAGGCTGTCTGTCCTGATATCCTGTGAAAAAAGCTCTATCCCTTTCATCGAGCACAGGCACCAGAGTCCGCCGAAAGCGCTGTAAATTCCGAGCAGCGCCAGGTCGAGAAATCCCAGGTCGATCATGGACATGCCTACAGCGATGATCAGAAGGACTGAACCCGCTATGAACATGAAAACCGTGATAAAAATGCCTACACTTCGCTCCTGCGCAAACTCTTCCATCGCATGGTTCGACGGTGTCACGAGCACTTCAGGAAGTCCCTGGATAGCCCCGTCCTGTGATGCCATGACCATTATCTTCAGAGTCTGTCCGTAGCTTCTCTGCGGCAGCTGTACGAAATGATAGCCGCTTCCGAGAAAATCACCTGAGTGAAAAGAATTCACATCATACCCGTAATATTCGAGCAGATGATCCTTACCGTTTTTATCGATAACACTGACTCTGATCGATGAAAGCCTCGAATACACGCGAAGAGTAAGCCTCTCCTGTGCCAGAAGCTGTGTCTTTATATCGAGCTTACGTTTCATCACAAGCACGTCATTTTTCTTGGATTCTAAGGTGTAAAAGCGCCTGTCCAGCTTTGAGATGTCGTAGTAGGTGACGCCGTGATACCTAACATCCCAGCCTTTTTCCATCTCATATGTAGAAAAATCTCCGTGATTTAATGAGAAAAACAGGATAACGCTTACCATGATCGCCGCCGTATACGCGAAAAGCAGCGCCAACGCGACTATCCTGCCCCATCTCTTCGGAGCCGTTGATCTTATCTTCATAAATACTTTTCCATAAAAAAATCTCCCGTTGCTACCTCTTGATTTTATCACAGCGCGGTAGCTTTTAAAAGTATTTAATTTTTTTCTACTATTGCGAAAGTGAACTCGCATTTGACGGCGAGCTTGTCGCCGACGTAGGCGCGTCCTTCGGCGACGCCGATATTTTTCTTGAGGTTTGTGAGCTGGCACTTGATGGTCAGAATGTCGCCCGGGCGGGCAGGTGTGCGGAAACGGGCATTTTTAACACCACCGAACATTGGGACAGCGCCCTTGAGTTCATCTGATGTCATCAACGCACAGGCTCCGCACTGGGCTATAGCTTCGAGCGACAAAACTCCCGGGAATACCGGATAACCCGGGAAATGTCCGGCAAAGACCGGATCATTTCTGCTCAGGAGTTTCTCCCCTATCGCCCACTGCTTCGGTTCGTAGTCGAGGATTCTGTCGATCATCAGCATCGGCTGGCGGTGCGGAAGGATCCGTTCTATATCATCACAGGTCAGTACATTCGGATTTTCACGGACTTCTATCTCATCCATATGGCACTCCTTTCAAAAAAAAAATGGGGACAGACCCTTTTTAGGTACACAGCGGGGTCTGTCCCCTTTTACTTTTTTCAAATTCTTGTCATCAGTATGCAGGCATTGTGACCGCCGAATCCGAGAGAATCGCTAAGAGCGACCTTCACATCGGCTTTTACGCCGGTCTTTGGAACGTAGTCGAGATCACACTCAGGGTCAGCGTATGTCAGGTTCGCCGTTGGAGGGATAAATCCCTCTTCGATGGTCTTTGCGGTAAAGACTCCTTCTACGCCTCCGGCTCCGCCAAGGAGATGACCGGTCATTGACTTCGTAGATGAGATCTTTAAATCCTTCGCATGGTCACCGAATACCTGATGGATAGCTTCAGTCTCAGTCAGATCGTTCAGGTGGGTTGAAGTACCGTGAGCATTGATGTAGTCTACATCATCTGGCTCAAGACCAGCGTCTTCGATGCAGAGTCTGAACACGTCAGCAGCTCCCTCACCTGACGGGTCCGGAGAAGTGATGTGATAAGCGTCACAGTTTGCTCCGTAACCCTTTATCTCGCAGTAGATGTGAGCGCCGCGCTTTACGGCGTGCTCGTACTCTTCCAATACCAGGAGACCACATCCCTCTCCCATTACGAAACCACTTCTCTCAGCGTCGAACGGGATTGAGGCACGGTTCGGATCATCGGACTTTGTCAGGGCGCCCATATTTGAAAAACCGCCCATAGCCAGAGGCGTTATGCAGCTCTCAGTTCCACCGCAGATCATCAGGTCTTCGTACCCATCTCTTATCAGATGGAAACTGTCACCTATAGCCAGAGTTCCACCGGCACAGGCTGCTGTAGGGCAGGTAGCAGTTCCTTTGAGGCCGTATCTGATAGCGACCTGGCCTGCTGCCATATTTGCTATAGCCATAGGAATGAAAAATGGCGATACTCTCTCGAATCCTTTTTCCATTCCCCTGACATGCTGTTCCTCGATGGTCGTCAGTCCACCGATACCGCTCGAGATGTCAGTCCCGAATCTCTTTGCGTTTACAGATGAGTCGAGCTTTCCCTCTTCATCCAGGAGCCCGGCATTTTTTAAAGCCTCGTCAGCAGCTGCGATGGCATACTGCGTGAACAGGTCCATGTGACGGGCATCCTTTTTTTTCATGTACTTCAGCGGGTCAAAATCCTTGACCTCACCGACTACCTTCACTGAAAAATCCGGCTCAGAAAATCTGGTTATCGGACCAATCCCGACCTTACCGTTTTTTACGTTCTCAAAGCTCTCCTCGACCGAAAGTCCACAAGGGTTTACGGTTCCAAGTCCCGTAACCACGACTCTTCTTCTGTCCATTACATTCCTCCATCTGCTTCGATCACAGCGCCTGTTATGTACGACGCTTTTTCACTCGCCAGGAAAGACGCCACATAGGCTATCTCCTCCGGGCGTCCCATCCTCTTCATCGGGATCTCTGCCAAAAGTGCTTCCTTAGCCTTCTCAGGTATCGCAGCGGTCATCTCAGTCTCTATCATGCCCGGCGCTATGCAGTTTACCGTGACATTTCTCGCGGCGACTTCCTTCGCTAAAGACTTTGAAAAACCGATGATACCTGCCTTCGAAGCCGCGTAGTTTGCCTGTCCTGCGTTCCCGTAGATTCCACTGACACTTGCCAGATTTATGATCCGGCCCCATCTGCGTTTTATCATGCCGCGAAGCACTGCGTGAGTCGTCAGATAGACACTCCTCAGGTTCGCTTCGATCACGGTATCGAAGTCCTCAGGCTTCATCGTGACTAAGAGCCTGTCCCTGGTGATACCCGCATTATTTACGAGCACATCGATGTCACCGGCCTTTGCTACGATAGCATTGACATCGTCTTCCTTCGACAGATCACCAGTCACAAGAACCGGTTCATAAGTTAAGGAATCCTGAAGTTCCGCTTTCAGGTCGTTCAATTTATTTAAGTTGTTATGGCAATGGAGAACGAGCTCATAGCCTTCCGCAGCGAATTCCTTCGCTATAGCGCTTCCGATCCCGCCGCTCGCTCCTGTGATAAGCACTCTCTTCATAGATTTTCGATGTCCTCTGCTGTATTTATGGTCCTGACTGAAAAATCCTTTATACCAAGCGGCTTCGCACATTTTTTAACGAAGCCTGAAAGGGTCTTTCCCGGTCCGATCTCGACGAAATCGTCATAGCCTTCCTGTAAAAGTGCGGTAAGGCTGTTCTCGAGGCGGACAGGATTCTGTACCTGGCGCACCAGAAGATCAGTGATCTTCGCTTTCTCGTCTGTTAGAAGCTTTACGCTGCCGTCATCACCTGTGGCATTGAAAAATACCCTGACACGAAGCGGCTTTATATCTATAGTAGGAAGATACTCAGCAAGCGCGTCTCCGGCACTTTTCATATAAGGAGTATGGAAAGGTCCGCTGACTTTTAACGGCAGAACTCTCCTGGCACCAGCCTCTTTTGCGAGCTCTCCGGCCTTGTCGACCTTTTCCTTTTCGCCTGAGATGACTATCTGTCCCGGGCAGTTGTAGTTCGTCGGATAGCAGCCGGCCTGCTCACAGATTTTTTCAAGCTCTGAAGGCTCCATTCCGAGGACTGCCGACATGCCCCAGACTCCGCCCTTTCCGGCATTTTTCATGGCTTCTCCTCTGAATGCCACGGCTTTAAGTGCAGTTTCTTCAGTAAACGCTCCCGCACCATAGAGCGCTGAATACTCTCCGAGCGAAAGTCCAAGGGTGGTCTCCGGGAATACATTTTTTTCTTCTAAGAGCTTTGTGACTCCGATGGCGAAGGCCACGAGAGCAGGCTGGGTATTTTCGGTCTGTGTTAAGACCTCGTCCTTATTTTCAAAAATAATGTCCTTAAGGCCCGGCTTTATACGGTCTGCCGTATCATAGACCGCTTTAAATGTCGGGTATTTTTCATATAAGTCTCTTCCCATGCCTGTGGCCTGGGCTCCCTGTCCCGCATATAAAAATGCTGTCTTCATGCCTTTTCCTTTCCAACACAGATGTCCTCGATGATCTCACGGAGAGGGCGGATACTCTTTACCTGTCCTGCAGTCTGGCCTGCCATAAGGCTTCCAGTCTTTGTGTCACCGTCGAATACCGCACGTCTCAGGCTTCCAAGGGTGAACTTCTCGAGTTCTTCCATCGTGGCGCCTGCCTTTTCGCTCTTTATATACTCTTTCGTCATCCGGTTCTTAAGGACTCTGACAGGTGTTCCTCCGATGCGTCCTGTAACGACTGCGTCAGTGCCCTTTGCCTTTATGAGGGCTTCCTTGTAGTTCTCATGTATAGGGCACTCATTCGATGCCAAAAGTGCTGTGCCGACCTGCACTCCGCAGGCTCCTAAGTCCTTTGCCGCAAGGAACTGTCTGTGATCTGCGATACCGCCTGCTGCAATTACCGGGATGCTCACAGCGTCGCATACCTGAGGAACGAGCGTCATAGTAGCCATCTCTCCGATGTGTCCGCCGCTCTCGCTGCCTTCAGCTATGACTGCGTCTGCGCCGTCACGTTCCATCATTATCGCAAGTGTCGGAGCTGCGACTACCGGGAAGACATTTATTCCGGCTTCTTTCCACTTCTGCATGAAGCGTGCCGGATTTCCAGCTCCTGTCGTTACGAACGGAACCTTCTCCTCTGCGAGCAGGTCTGCGATCTGCTCGACTTCCGGATGCATCAGCATCAGGTTTACTCCGAATGGCTTATCGGTAAGCTTTCTGGCTTTTTCTATCTCTTCTTTTATCCGCTCACAGGAAAATCCGCCAGAAGCTATAAGCCCCAGGCCGCCGGCATTTGAAACAGCAGCCGCAAATTCACCGGTTGCTATATTGGCCATGCCGCCCTGTATCAGCGGAAATTCTGTTCCTGTTATATCTGTTAGATCCATATGTTCCTTTCTAAGAGGCGTTTTTACATGTACCTCACTACACAGCTGCCCCAGGTAAGTCCGCTGCCGAAACCGGCAAGCAGAAGGGTGTCCCCTGAATGGAGAAGTCCCTGCTCTTCCATCTCTGCGAGACAGATAAAAATGGATGCACCGGAAGTATTTCCGATGTGGTCTACATTACAGTAGAACTTCTCTTTCGGCAGCTTCATCGCGCGCACCACATGGTCGATGATCCGCTTATTTGCCTGATGGCAGATGAACCAGTCTATATCCTCGAAAGTAAGTCCTGCCTTTGATACAGTCTCACTGATGCAGTATGGCAGGATCCTGACTGCAAAACGAAAGACTTCTTTTCCGTCCATTCTGATGTAGGAAGGCGTGTGTGAAGCATCCGGAGTATTGAGTGAAATCGAATTTTTCGCTCCGCCGCAGTTTATCGCAAGAGAGCTCTCTGCACCGAGAGTCGATGCATAGCTTCCCTCTTCGAGAGTCATGACGACAGCTCCTGCCCCATCGCCAAAAAGGATATTCGTAGTCCTGTCGGATGGGTCTAAGAGCTTCGAGAGCTCCTCTACTCCAGTGACTATCGCATACGGTTTCTGTGGGTTCAGGTTCGCTGCGAGATACGACCGGGCGAATTCTATAGCATAGGCCGCTCCGCTGCAGGCCGCATTTACATCGAGATACGGGATATCCTTCGGAAGACCAAGGGGTTCCTGCATCTGCGAGGCGACTGACGGAGTGGAATAGTTTCCCGAAAGTGTCGCCACCATTACAAGACCTATCTGTTCCTTAGATACGCCTGATTTTTCAAACGCAGATCGGGCAGCATCGAGTGCCAGCTGGTTTGCGCTCTCTCCATCTCCCGTGAACCGGCGCTCGCCTATGCCAGTCCTCTTTCTGATCCAGGCATCGTCAGTCTCCTCGACCTTTGCGAGATCATCGTTCGTGATGGTCCTCGATGGGAGCGCGAGTCCGGTCGATATTATTTTTACTGAATACATAATTAAATTCGTCTGAACTTTCTATGGCGGTCAGCTGCGAGCTGTGACGGCGACATCTTCTGAAGCTCCTTCAGATTTCTATATATCGCTTTATCTAATGCATCGTAGACGCTGACCGGATCGAAGGATGCGCCGCCTAAAGGCTCATCTATGACTTCATCGGCCATTTTATTCTGGTAGAGGTCATCTGCTGTCAGATGCATCAGTGAGCAGGCCTCGGTCTTTCTGGATGTATCTTTAAAAAGTATGCTGCAGAAGCCCTCAGGTGAAAGCACTGAATATACTGCGTACTTAAGCATCAGAAGTCTGTCTGCGACTGAAAGCGCCAGTGCGCCGCCGCTGTTTCCCTCACCTGTCACGACTGAGATGACCGGAACTGTCAGGTGGCTCATCATAGCAAGCGACCTTGCTATTGCCTCGCCCTGTCCGTGAGCCTCAGCCTCCATTCCCGGGTAAGCTCCAGGAGTATCGATAAAAGTGATTATCGGGCGGTGGAACTTCTCAGCTTCCTCGAACATCCTCATGGCCTTGCGATAACCCTCAGGTGAAGGCATTCCGAAACGGCAGGCTACGTTTTCCTCTACCGTTCTGCCTTTTCTGTGTCCCAATACAGTCACCGGGATCTTATGGAAAAGTGCTATGCCGCCGTAGATAGCCGCATCCTCGTCACAGAGATGATCTCCTCTCTGCTCGAAAAAATCCGTAAACAGTGCACCGATAAAATCCTTTATATGAGGTCTCTCTGAAAGCCTTGCGATATGCACGTGGTCTTCCGGTGTAAGCTCCCTGCACTGTTCTAAGAGGTCGCTTCTGAGTTTTCTCAAATGCTCTATCTGCTCCTCATTTTCATAGTACTTGTCGCTTACTTCGGCGCAGTTTAAGTCCTTCTGTTCGCTTTCCAGTTCTTCAATTTTTTTATCTATTTTTGCAGTCTGGTCTAATATCTTATCTACCATGGAGTGCCTCCCGTGACTTTATATCCGTGGAGCATCAGAAGCTTTGTGAGCGTCTTTTTCAGCTCGTCACGCGGTACAATGGCGTCTACGAAACCGTGCTGATACAGATACTCTGCTCTCTGAAATCCCTTCGGCAGCTTTTTTCCGATGGTCTGCTCGATGACACGCGGTCCGGCAAATCCGATCAGTGCCCCAGGCTCTGCCAGAGTGATGTCTCCAAGTGTAGCAAAAGACGCTGTAACGCCGCCTGTCGTAGGATGGGTCAGGACGCTGATGTAGAGTCCACCGTTTCTCGAGAACTCCTCGACTGCGTCGGCTGTCTTTGCCATCTGCCAGAGCGAGAACATTCCCTCCTGCATTCTGGCTCCGCCCGATGCTGAAAAAATGATCAGCGGAAGCTTGTGCTTGTCAGCGTATTCTATCGCTCTCGTGATCCTCTCGCCTGCTGCCTGGCTCATCGATCCCATGAAAAATCTGCTGTCCAGGACTACAGATACGACTTTTACTCCGGAGACTTTGCCTACTGCTGCCACGGCGGTCTCATGCAGATGAGTCTTCTCCCTGGCATCTTTAAGCTTCTCTTTATAGCCAGGGAAATCGAGTGGATCGTCCGAAGTGATTCCCCTGTTCATCAGCTTGAAGCTGTCGCTGTCAAAAATGAGCTTAAAGCGGTACGGAGCGGAAATATTTTTGTACTTTCCACAGACCGGGCACACATAATAGTGGCTTTCCCACTGGCTTTTTCTAGATCTCCTATGGCAGCCCTTGCACATGATAAAAGGGTCTGTCTCGTTATATTCTTCTACTGTCATGCTTTCTTGCACTTCTCGATCTCATCTACGATATCCTGAACTGTTACAAGCTTCTGCACATCCTCATCCGGAATCTTTACTCCGGCCTCATCCTCGATAGCCATCTGAAGCTCTACGACTGCGAGTGAATCAGCGTCGAGGTCGTCGATAAGCTTTGCCTCAGGCTTTACGTCTTCCTTGTCTACGTCGAGGTTGTCTGCAATAAGTTCCTGTAATTTTTCGAAATCCATTTTTGTCTCCTTTTCCGCGCGGCTTTCGGCCACTTACTTTAAAAAATTTAGTTTAATGTTTTAATTTAAATCTTGTTTAATTAAAACAGTTGAAGTATAATGCACTTAGCAGACATTGTCAAGGGAATTTTAAGTAATTTTTTTTAAGTAAAAATCTTTTGCAATTTTTAGTCGTCAATGGTACAATAATTCTAAAGTTTTTATATTTTATTTCAGTGGAGGGAATAATGTTACAGGAAGTACTTCATAACGTTTATAATAAGCTCCGCCTGCATTTTTACACGCAGGTGTACTCTACGTTTGAAAACCGCGAGGCTACTCTGACGACTGTCGAGACTTTTTCGATGGAGGCGATAAACACGCTTGACCATCCTACCGTCGCGCAGTTTGCCAGTGCCATGAAGATATCAGCGCCGAACGCAGCCTACAGGGTTTCAAGCCTCATAAAGAAGGGCTACCTGCGGAAGATACAAAGCAAGAAAGACCTGCGCACCTACTACCTCGAGCCTACGCCGAAGTATGAGAAGTATAATCAGGTTAACGAAGCCTATATCAAGGTCATTTCGAACAGGGTAAAGGAGCGTTTTTCTGAAGAAGACTACCAGAAATTCACTGAAATGCTCGATATCATAGATAAAGAACTCATGCCGGATGTAGATTTTATAGGAAAAGGGGGTAAGACCGATGACGGCACAGAAGAAGGCAAACAGACAAACTAACAAAACCACACGTGACAGGATCGGAGTCATTTTTTACGGAGCTGAGAAGACCGCTGATTTTTTCAAGAAAGTATATAAGGGAATACAGCTCGCCGCTTCCGCTCTCGACGCAAAGCCTGAGCTTTTAGTCCGCTACTCTCCGATGGATCCGATCCAGCAGGTAAAGGACATCGATGAGCTCGTAAATGAAGGCATAAAGGGCCTCGTTATCTCTCCTGTCGACGACCGGATGGTGGCTGACACGATAAATAAGATATCGCACGAAGGCATCCCTGTGGTCACCGTCCACACCGACATCGCTGACACAGAGCGCATAGCTTATGTAGGAACCGACCCATATAAGGCAGGTGAAGTAGCCGCCGCTCAGATGCTTAGCTTCTGCGAGGACGGGACCGAGATAGGCATTGTCACCGGTTCCCGCCAGATAAAGGTACACGAGCAGCGCATCGCCGGTTTCAGAGACTTCATAAAGCATTCCAAACGGAATATCACTGTCGAGTCCATCGGCGAATGCCATGACGACGATTACAGGGCTTACGAACTCGTCCAGAAGATGATGTCGGATAACCCGGTCATCTCAGCATTTTTCTTTGCTACGACGGGCGGTATCTACGGAGGCTGCAAGGGTATATTCACTATGACGACGAGGCTTAAGTTCCACGTCGTGACATTGGACGTCTTCCCTGCCACCCGTGAATTCATGAAAAAAGGACTCATAGACTGTTCGGTCTATCAGAGTCCTATGCACCAGGGTGCCCATGCTATGGACATCCTCGCTGGCAAAATATACGAAAACCGTGATCCTGAAAAGAGGATAAACTACGAGGAGCTTTCGATAAAGACTAAAGAATGTCTTTATCTATAAAGTCCATGTCGAGGTTCGCCTCGAGTATATCCGCAAACCGGTCCAGTTCTTTAAGAGTCGCTTCACGCTGTGAGACATTTATCTCCGGCGGGAGCGGCTTTCCTTTTCTCTTATATAAAAATCCGAGAAGCGTCCTTACCGCGCCTGCCTCGTCAAAAAAGCCGTGCCAGTAAGTGCCTGCTACGAGCTTCTCTTCGCTTATATACCCCTCATGGTCACTGTCCGCTCCATTTATATGGTATATCAGCGGCTTTTTGAATTTCTGCTGTCCTGACTTGTACAGGCTCACACCACAATGTATCTCATATCCCCTGACCTTCTCGCCGTTTGCCAGGTGTCCTGTCACCTGCCTCGTGGTCTTATCTCTCTTCATAACGGTGTTCATAGGTATCAGATCAAGTCCGTTTTCTGTGCCGCCCTCTTCTATGCTGTCCGGATCTGAGATGCCGCGTCCGAGCATCTGATAGCCGCCACAGATCCCGAGAATTGGTATCTTCCCTTTATTTTTCTTTAAAAAAGCTGCTATGCGGCTCTTTTTAAGCCATCTGAGATCGGCGATAGTATTTTTAGTTCCGGGCAGTATGATAAGGTCAGGCTCCCCTATCTGCGCCAGATCATCTACGTATCTGACGGATACTTCCGACTGTCTCTCCAACGGAAGGAAGTCCGTATAGTTCGATATCTTCGGAAACCTGATGACTGCGATATCTATGTCTTTGACCTTCGTGTTCGAAAGCCTCTCCGAAAGAGAGTCCTCTTCGGGAAGCTCGAGTCTCGTATATGGAAGGACACCCAGGACCGGCTTTTTTGTATTTTTTTCGATGATGTCTATTCCATCCTGAAAAAGTGCCGGATCTCCGCGGAACTTATTTACGATAAGACCTTTTATCAGTTCCTGTTCATCATCAGGCAGGAGTTTTACGCTCCCGTACAGCTGCGCAAAAATCCCTCCTCTGTCTATGTCTCCTACTAAAATGACAGGGGCATTGAGTTCTTTTGCAAGTCCCATATTTACGATGTCGTCTTTCCTTAGGTTCAGCTCGCAGCAGGAGCCGGCACCTTCGATGACTATCAGGTCATTTTCCCGTGCGAGGCTTCTGTAGTCAGATACTATCTCTGGCATCAGGGATTTTTTCTTTCTGAAATAATCTCTCGCCGACAGGTTCTCGACTGCCTTTCCGTTTACTATGACCTGGCTTTTTGTATCTGTCGAAGGTTTTAAAAGCACAGGGTTCATCCCGACCGTCGGCTCTTTTTCACAGGCTAAGGCCTGGAGAGCAGTCGCAGTTCCTATCTCGCCGCCGTCAGCTGTCACATAGGAATTAAGCGCCATATTCTGCGACTTGAACGGAGCGACTCTTAAGCCTCTTCTCGTATATATGCGGCAGAGTCCCGCCGTTATCAGACTTTTTCCGACCCCGGACATCGTCCCCTGGATCATTATATTTTTTGCATTCATGGTGTCATTATAACACAAAGAGCGGTGCATTCGCAGACGCTTTCGCGTCTGCTCATTCGCGCTATCGCGCTATTGAAATAAGAATCCGGATGCCTATGTGTGCGCAAGCGCCCACCGGCACCGGGTTCTTATTTCAGCACCACTCAATTAATACGCGAAAAATAGAGGCGGCTCACAAGAGCCGCCTCTGAAAAAGGAAAGAAAAGATATATGTTGTTATTCTACATCGGCGAGAGCCTTTAGATCTTCCTCACCAGTGCGGACCTTAACAACCTTAGCTACGTTATAGACGAAGATCTTTCCATCACCGATATGACCTGTGTAGAGGGTCTTCTTCGCCGCGTCGATGACTTCATCAACCGGGATATTTCCGATGATGACTTCGACCTTTACCTTCGGGATCAGTGTCGAATCAACTGTAGCACCACGGTACTTCGTAGTTGAGCCACGCTCGATTCCTGAACCCATGACCTGTGACATCGTCATTCCTGTAACGCCTACCTGGTTCAGCGCTTTCTTCAGCGCGTCGAACTTCGACAGGCGGCAGACTATAGTCACTTTGTGCATTCCGGTATCGAGATCTGCCGGAAGCGGTGACTCCTGGTGAACCTTTACCGCTGCATTTATCTGTGCCTTTGAGGCTTTGGCGTAATCGTCCTCCCCGAGGTCTGTGTTCTCGTTTGCATCGACTTCCATATCAGTTACATCTGTGATGGCGAAACCAGCATAAGCGCTGATAAGACCATGCTCAGCGTAATCAAGTCCGTCGATCTCGATTTCCTCAGAAACACGTAGACCTACGGTCTTGTCAATGATCTTAAATGCTATGAACATAACGATCAGAGCATAGATCTGAACAGTTATAAAACCTAACAGCTGTAATCCCAACTGTTTGAATCCGCCGCCATAGAAAAGTCCTTTGCCTACTCCGTCGTATCCGGCTGAGAAAAGACCAACGGCGATAGTTCCCCAGACACCGTTTACCATGTGGACTGAAACGGCACCGACAGGATCATCGATCTTTGCTACGTTATCGAAAAACTCAACCGAAAGAACTACGATAATTCCAGATACAAGTCCTATGAAAAATGCACCGACAGGTGTTACAGCGTCGCAGCCTGCTGTGATAGCTACAAGGCCTGCAAGTGAAGCGTTGAATGTCATCGAAACATCCGGCTTACCATAGCGGATCCAGGTAAATATCATGGCAACTACTGTAGCAACTGCTGCTGCAAGGTTTGTGTTCATGAAAGCAAGTGAAGCCTCAAATGCATTTGCATCTGATGACATGGCTACTGTAGAACCGCCGTTGAAACCGAACCAGCAGAACCACAGGATGAATACTCCAAGTGCCATTGCTGTAAGGTTATGTCCAGGTATAGCTCTTGCTTTTCCGTTCTTATCGTACTTTCCGATACGAGGTCCGAGCATCCAGGCTCCTAAGCAGGCGATCGCTCCGCCGACCATGTGAACGCAGGTAGAACCGGCGAAATCGTGGAAGCCGAGCTGTGCGAGCCAGCCGCCGCCCCATGCCCAGTGTCCTGTGACCGGATATACAAAAAGTGAGATGCATGCCGAGTAAATACAGTAAGCTTTAAAATTCGTTCTCTCTGCCATCGATCCTGAAACGATAGTGGCTGCTGTCGCGCAGAACACTGTCTCGAAGATCACGTAGCACCACAGCGGCATTGTCTGCGGAACTACTGAATTAGCTGCAGTGTAGCTTCCCCTGATGAACAGATCAAATCCACCGATGAACTTTCCAGTTCCTGCGAACATGAGTCCGAATCCGATGAACCAGTAACACGGGGTTCCGATACAGAAATCCATCAGGTTCTTCATCAGGATATTTCCTGTGTTCTTGGCTCTCGTAAGGCCCGCTTCACACAACGCGAATCCCGCCTGCATGAAGTAGACGAGGGCACCGCAGATGAGCACCCAGGCTACAGTCGTCATTTCAAATTTCATAAGTAACTCCTTTCTTTTTCCAGCAACTACGCACGAAAAAGGCGTCTGGTGAGAATTTCCTCACCAGACGCCTTTGTCTGTGTTGTGTAAAAGGATAAACTATCCGCCCGATTTTGTCAAGCAGAAATTTCACAGTTTTTTCATCTTTTTCGATTTGTGATCATCATAAGAATGACTACCGGTGCTCCTATGATAGCCGTAACTGTGCTGATATTAAGCTCCGTCGGAGCAAAGACTGTCCTTGCGATAAGATCACAGACCAGACACACAAAAGCCCCGAGGATAAAGCAGACAGGTATCACGAAAAGCGGCTTCGTGTTTTTTAATAGCTTCGTCGAAAGGAACGGAACAGCTACCCCGACGAAAGAGATGGGTCCGGCGAATGCTGCTGCCGTGGCGCTTAAGACTCCGCTAACTATGATGATCAGGAACCTGAGCCTCTTTACATTTACTCCCATCGTAAACGCATACGACTCCGAAAGCATTATGGCTTCTATCGGTTTCGAGAGGCAGAGCACGAGCACGAAGCAGACCATGACAATGATAAAACTCACTCTGACACTTGATATATCAGCTCCCGAGAAGCTGCCCTTAGTCCAATTGTGCAGGTTCACTACATCATTATCTGAAAAAAATGTCACGATCACATCGCAGACTGCGTTACAGATGTAACCTGTCATGATGCCTGAGATAAGCAGGGCTCCGATCCCGTCTATGTGCCTCGCTATGATCACCAGGAAAAAAATCACGAGCATCGATCCTATAAATGCCGCCGCTATCATCCCGAACGACGTGATCTGAAATGAAAAGTAAACCGACATGAAGAGCAGGATAGCAACTACCATTTTCGCGCCGGATGAGATACCGAGCACGAACGGTCCGGCTATCGGATTTTTAAAATAGGCCTGCAGCAGAAAGCCTGACACCGAAAGCGCTCCGCCGATTATCATGCTAAGCAGCGCTCTCGGGAGCCTTATGTCTGCAACTATAGCGTTTTCCCTGTCAAAAATCTCCGCAAACGGCACCTTTACAGAGCCTGTCAAAAGCGTCAAAAAGAAAAACACCACAAGCAGTACAGCCAGGCAGACCATGACCCCCACAAACCGTCTTAAGTCTTTTTTCTGTGTCATCAGCTAAGCCTCGTAAAGAAGTCCTCAGGTTCCTCCCCTGTAAATATCCGGTGCATATCCTTTATCACCTCTGCGCTCTTATCCACTGACTGATAGAGAGAATCCGCAGTCTCATAGACCTCTCCGGACTTCACTGCCTTAAAGTCATTAAACAGCTTGTTCTGATCGGTAAGTGCAGAAAGCGATGACACTCCGCCCTCGATCGTAGTGTTAAGGATCAGCACATCGGCATCCTTCGCAGTCTTGTAAAATTCCTCAAAGGTCACATTCACAGAAGCCGAATGGCTCTTTTTATCCGGGTTCTCCAGGTCAGAAAATACATATTCTCCGCCTGCTGCCCTGATCATCTCAGGTATATAGTCTGACCCACTCCTGACTACGACATTTCCGTCAGCATCGAGAGAAAAGAATGCGCAGGTCTTTCCAGTCTTTTTCAGGTCATCTACTTTTCTTATCTCGTCATACTTCTTCTCGAAAAAATCAGAAGCCTCCTGCTCATGCCCTGTGATAAGTCCGTAGACCTTGACCCACTCCATCCTGGCTTCAGCCGATGACTCATAGCTCGAATAGTCTGTAAGCACCGGAATTCCCAGGCTCTGGAGCTTCTCCCTTACTGCCGGAGTGTGGAGGATCATCGTCGACTCTATCGCGAGCGGTACGTTCTTTGCGGTAAGAAGCTCGTAGTCGGGAGCTGAATACTTTCCGGCGAACTTTATAGAGCCGTTTTCCATCGCAGAGCGGATCTCTTCTACGTACCAGTCTTCTGCCTTTATGCTCGAATACCCGATCGAATCTATGGCGTTAATCGCACGGAAATCAGCCCCACAGGCGGTTGCTGCCAGATATATATTTTTCACGCCCTGGGTCAGTACTGTCAGGTCATCACCGAAGGCGCTCTTCACCTCATCAGTCGAAAAATCAGGCGGACAGATCAGGTAATTCTGGTTTCCGTCAATGACTAATAGCTTTACTATCTTCCCATACTTCTTGAACTCGGAGATCCTGAACTTCGTCGCGACTGTATTGTCCTCGTAGCGGACAAACTGGAATCCCTTCGAGGTAAATTCCCGGAGGAATTTTTTCTCGTTTACCCTGCTTGCCGAGGTGCTTCCGGAAGTGTTGTAGACGAACTTCTGAGTGCCCGAAGTCGGAAGCAGCGAACAGCCTGAAAAAAGCAGGGAGACCGCAAGGATCAGTGGAACTATCTTTTTACTCATGAGGCTCGACCGCCTTCTTTTTATGTCTCGAGGCTTTGATTCCTATCACGAGTCCGACGACGAAGCAGGTGATCATTACAGGAATGGCGATATACTTTACATTAACTGAACTGCCGCCTACCCGCTCTGCCTTTGCAGTATCAAAGGTGATCGTGTACTCTATCTGATAGGGCTTTGACATCGCGGTCGTATCTCCTATGACCTCGACTGGCTTTGAGATGTCCTTTATAGGGATCTCGAACCTGGAGTTTCCGCTCTTGTTCGTCTTCAGGTATTTTTTGCCGTCGACCTTCATATAGTCATAGTGCTCCGATGACCAGGTGATCTCGGCCGTCGTCTTTTTATCTTCTACATGGACAGGCGCGGGAGAAGCTATCCCGGCTCTTCCGCTGCCTCCCTTCAAGGTCACAGGTATCTTGTAATCTCCGTCTTTTAACGCGTCACTCATTTGTCTGCCTCACTTCCAGTGTTATCTTTGAGCCGCCTTCATTCATCCATTCCTTTACGAAATCGTCAAATGCCGAAAGCGGTTCATCTCCAGTTACTATCGAGATAAAAGTCTTCTGCTCGAGTTCAGTCAGCTTCCACCAGCTGGTCTTCATCGTATCTGTATCTGAAAAATAAGCCGAAGGCACTTCTTTTATCCGTTTATCTGATATCTTATGGCTGGCCACTATCCTCGACGTATAGGCGGCCCAGTTCTTCGTGCCCGCCTTGCCGCCACTCTCGGTCTGCTTCAGGTAATCATAGCAGGCCGTATAGTACGAAGCCTCTAAGAGATTCAGTTCTGACTTATCTTCGCCCAAAGAAAGCACACTGTTTAAATGCCTGTAGCAGGTCGAAAGAGCGTTTTTGAAATCGACATTTATCGCGAGAGGTCTCGCAGTCGGGTCTACGTTCCCGATATAGTAATCCTCGAGCTCCTTCGTGCTATCATCTCCATACGGCATATAGTCAAAAAGTGCCGAAGTGATCTTCATTACTATCTCCGGATGCTTGTAGCCTTTTCTTACGACTACATACTTGCCGTTCGGGTTCTGGGATGCAAATGAAGTGTTTCCATCGCTGTCTGTCGAGATCAGATAGGGTCTCCAGTCTGCATTCGGATTTTTCTCGCAGGCCTCCATCAGAGGGTTGTTCGGCGCCCACCATGGCCCGAAAAATACTCCACATCTGCCGTTTACTATCAGATCTATCAGGTTATCAGACTCCCTGAACAGGAAGTCCCTATCGAGCGTTCCGTCCTGATACATCTCATGCAGATAGGAAAGGGCCTTCTTTACCTCAGGCTGTACCGAGCCGTAGACCAGCTTTCCGTTCTTTTTTATCCAGTGACCGGGATAGGCTCCGAACGACGCAAAGATGATGTCTGTCTGGTACTCCTGTGAGTACCCGCTCTCTCCATAGAGTTCCGGAAGAGTCACCAGGCCTACGGTCTTTCCAACGCCGTTATTTCCCGGATCATTTTTTCTGAAAGTCTTTATGATATTCCTGACATCGGATACTGTCTTCGGCGTCGAGAGGTTCAGCTTTTTAAGCCAGTCGTAGCGCAGCCAGAGAAGTGACGGACCATTGTCTATATTCGTCTCCGGTAGGGCGTAGAGCTTCCCGTCTACCTTCGCCTTGTTGAGGATAGTATCTCCATAGGAAGCGTAGATATTCTGGATGTGAACCGAGGCGCAGTTATCGTATGCGTCTGTCAGGTCTTCTATAAGCCCTGCCTTTGCCAGTGACCTGACCTGTTCCTCACTGTCTACGAGAAAGACATCAGGCAGCTTTCCTGAAGCCACAGCTATCGACACATGCTCGTTGTAGCTGTTGTCTCCGCTCAGCTCGAAGACGTCTTTGTTCTGGACGTTTATTTTTTTCCTGAGGTATCTCGTGTAGGCGTTGTCTTCATAGGTGTCACCTTCGGGCATGTAGGAGTTGTCAGCTCCGGACATTTTTCCAAGGGTGTAGGTGACAGTCTCCGGGTAAGGGCTCAAGGCATTGTTCTCAGCCGCGTACCACTGGCGGTTCGAAGCGTACCTGGCGTCTTCCCACTCATTTTTTTTATCGATGGATGTCTGCATGATACAGGATGCCGTCACCGCTATTATTAAAAAAACTGATATAGCTTTTTTCCACATAACGATTATTATAACGAAAAAAGAGCCGCAACTCAATAAGCTGCGGCTCACAAAAATCATATGTCTGTAAAGTTTTAGCCCTTTACACCACCGGCTGTGATTCCTTCTACATAGAACTTCTGCATGATGACGAAGAGGATAGAGATAGGGATTGCTACCATAACACCTCCGGCGCAGAATACTGAGAAGTACTTACCAACGAGTGTCTTCTGAACGAGGTTGTAAAGACCCATAGCAACTGTCCAGTTTCTAGGATCCTTAGAACGGATCATCAGCTGTGCCATAACGAAATCCATCCATGGAGTCAGGAATGCGTTGATGACAGTGTATACGATCATTGGCTTTGAAAGAGGAATGACTATCTTCGTAAAGATAGTAAGCTCAGATGCTCCGTCGAGCTTTGCAGATTCACGAAGTGATCCTGAGATCGTATCGAAGAATCCCTTCAGGATAAGGAAACCGAGTCCTGAACCTGCTGAGTAGATGATGATAAGACCTACTATAGAGTTTGTGAGTCCGATCATCTTCATGACGAAGTAGATGGCGATCATTGAGAGAACACCAGGGAACATTCCAAGTGTTATCGAGAAGCTCATCAGCTGTTTTCTGCCTCTGAATCTCATGCATGAGAAAGCGTATGCTGTCATCATGACGAAGATAGATGAGATAAGACAGGTGAAGATACCGATGATCATCGAGTTCTTGAACCATGCCGGGAAGTTTGCTACGGTGTCCGGCTGGAACAGAAGCTTTTTATAGTTTGCGAGTGACCAGGTCTCCGGGAAAAAGTGGCTCGTATTGATTCCTGAGTATCCTGACAGTGATGTAACAAACAGCCAGATAATAGGGAGGAGCCATATAAATGACAGGAAAGCCAGCCACACATGGCGGAGGATAGGTCTTACTATCCTCTTGCTCACCGGTGCCTTGATGACTATAGGATTGTCTGAAATATTCTTAGTATTGGTCATTACTGGAATTCCTCCTCTCTGTCACCCTGTACAAACTTCGAGAAGCTCAGAAGGGTCAGAGCTACGCAGATAACGAAGGTAATGATACCGATTACCGAAGCCATCTTGAAGTTCGAGTAGTTATTCGTCAGGTTGAAGAGCCATGTGATAAGAAGGTCTACTTCTTTACCATGGGAGTTGGCGAATTTCATGTTTGTAGTCGTGAAGTCTGTCGTCAGCAGGTAGATAACGTTGAAGTTATTGATGTTTGCGATGATAGATGTGACGAGCGAAGGACCCATGACAAACATGATGTACGGCATGGTTATCTTCCAGAATATCTGTCTCTCTGAAGCTCCGTCGATCTTCGCGGCTTCGAGCTGATCAGTCGGGATATTCATCAGAAGTCCTGTAGCGGAAAGCATCTGAAAAGGGACACCGACCCAGATATTGATCAGGATGATCATCACGTGAGCCCAGCCCGGTTTTGAAAGGAATGGTATGTAGCCCAAGCCTTTTGATACCAGCCCTATATCCTGTAAAAATCCCGTAAGTCCAATCTGCGAGCAGATACCGTTTACGATACCGTTGTTTCCGAACATTTTTCCAACGAGAAGGAGGGTTACGAACTGCGGTATGGCGATGGTGATGACGAAGAAAGTCCTCCACATAGCCGGCAGCTTCGTTCTCTTATCGTTGATGAACTTAGCTAAGAAAATACCGCCGAAGAATGTCGTGAATGTAGCGACTATGGCCCAGATCAGTGTCCAGATAAGGATACGGATGAATACATATCCGAATGAATCTGAAACAGATGAGGTGAAAAGTGTCTTAAAGTTCCTAAGGCCTACCCAGGTAAAGAGGTATGTAGGCGGCTGGTGATCAATATCATAGTTCGTAAATCCGATACAGGTCATGAAGACGATAGGGATTACGTTTACTAAGATAACACCGATAGTAGGAAGTCCGAGAAGAGTGATGAAGAACTTTCCGTTGATCATCTCACGACAGTCTTCTTTAAAAGTATTTACATGAAGTCCGGCTTCTTTTCTCTTCTGTACTTCGTAGATCTGCTTGATGTTGTAGATGTAGTAGATGGCAAAGAAGAAAGCGATCACGATACCTACGATACTGAACAGAAGGATCAGAAGTGAGTTATCGAAATGATTTACTGTCTTTGTCATTGTCAGAGGATCGAATTTTTCCTCACGCTGTACTGTTCCGAGAGTATTAAGCTTTGGCCAGTACGTTCTGCCGATCAGTGAGATGACCCAGATAAAAATGGCTTCAACTGCTGTAACGATGCAGCCCTTTACTATCTGACCGTTAGCCCAGTGACCGAGACCCATGATCATAAGGGAGAGGCGGGTAAAAATATTCCCGTTCTTTACAGCCGTGCCAAAACTGGAAAAGTAATGGCGGAGGCTTATCTTATCTTCTTCCATAAAATCTCGCTTTCATTAGTTTTTCTAAACGTTGATATTTTCAAAAAAACTGCGGTCGGCTTTTATACCGGCCGCAGCTGACATTTTATTAAGACTGTGCTTAAAATATGTACTTAATTATTTAACCTCTGCTGTGATACCCTTTACTGCATCATCGAGAAGCTTCTGAGCGTCTGAATACTTACCTTCTGCAAGTGACTGTCCAAGTGAGTTTGCTGGTGTCCAGAAGTTAGCGCCTACACGCTGAAGGCTTGCGTAATCTCCCTGAGCATTAAGTGCATTAAGTGCTGGCGAAGAAGCAGCCTCAAGGTCAGCCTTGTTTGCAGGGCCCTCACCTGTTGCATCATAGATCTTCTTCTGGTTGTCAGCGTTTGTGATGTACTCTGCAAGAAGCATTGCCCATCCTGTCTGCTTAGAATAAGCATTTACACCGATGTGCTTGAATCCCTTAAATGAACCCATCTGAACCTGCTTGCCGTTGCATGTGAATGTAGGAAGCTTGGCAGCTCCGAGGTTGTCTCCCCAGGCGTCTGATACTGTTCCAGATGACCATGTTCCGTTTACACATGCTGCCATTGTGCCATCCTTTATGGCTGACATCTGGTCGTCGTTTCCAAGGTTCTTGAAAGCCTTGTCCTTAGCTGCTGTTGTGATAGCATCAGCTACCTGAGCACCTGTAGGATTGTTATCTTTTGAGTTCCAGTTGCAGTCTGTTGTCTTTCCGTCATCATTAAGAGTAGCTTCAAGTCCTGCTCCCTTGAAGAAGCTGTAGAGGTACCATGCGTTAGAAACCTCCATACCGAATGTCTTACCAGCCTTATCGCAGTCCTCAAGAATCTTGTCGAGTGAGCCTGCATCCTCATCTGGGATAACGCTCTTATCATAATAGAGGAAATATCCGTTTGATGCTGTCATAGGGTAAGCGTAAAGCTTTCCGTCTACTGTAGCTGAGTTAACAGCTGCATCTAAATCAACTTCCTTAGGATCATAGGTATATGTCTGTGAAACTTCCTGAAGTGCTCCTGCCTTAACGAGCTCATTGATCTGGTCATCTGCGAATGCGAATACATCAGCACCTGACTCTACATCCTTAAGAAGATCATCCTTTGTGTTAGCCTCTGACTCAGAACCGATAGTGATGTCGAAATCTACATCCTTATACTCGTTCTTGAAGTTATCAACGATCTCCTTCATGACCTTCTGATAAGCGTCTGTCTCTGATACCCAGAGTGTAAGCTTTACAGTTCCTGATGTGTTCTTGATCAGGGTCTGTACCGGATCCTCTGCTGATGCAGTAGAATCTGCAGATGCTGAAGTGTCAGCCTTGCTGCTTGAGTCTGTTGATTTGCTGCTTCCGCAGGCACCAAGTGTAGCAACCATGGATGCTGCAAGAAGTAAACTAACGATTTTCTTCTTCATGCTTAGATTTCCTCCTTCTCGGCCCCCTTTTATTTTTAGGGCCTTAATAAGCATTTCCTGTTTACATCCATAATTATAGTTTCACAGACCGTTCACGTAAATATAACAGTTTTTTGAAACGTGTCACATTTTTGCTTTTCAATGTTCATTTAAGACCTTTGGTATAGTAACTGTGCAATGGGTCCCACTCCCGATACTGCTTTCTATCTTCAGGCCATACGGTTGGCCGTAAAATAATCTTATTCGCTGGTTTACATTTGCGACTCCGTAGCCCTTGCTCTTGAAAGTGATGATCTTCTGAGCAGTCTCCTCGTCCATTCCGACTCCGTTGTCTTCTACGGTAAGCGTTATCGTATCGGCAGTCTGGCGTCCGATTATCTTTATAAAGCCCCTGCCGTCCTCTTTCATATCTATGCCATGGTCGATAGCATTTTCGACAAGCGGCTGCAGAAGCAGGTTCAGCGTCTGATACCTGAGGATTCCCTCGTCCACATCTATTACAGTGTCGAAGCTGTTATCGTGCATATATGACTGGATCTTTATATAGCTCTTTACGTTCTCGATCTCTTTTTCGACTGTCAGGACATTTTTGCCGCGGTTCAGTGAAGTCCTGTAAAAACTCGACAGAGCGAGCGTCACTTCGGAGATGTCATCGGCTCCGGCCTCTATCGCCTTCCAGTTTATGAGCGAGAGTGAATTATATAAAAAATGAGGGTTGATCTGAGCCTGGAGCGCCTTCATCTCGGCTTTACGGAGTGAGAGCTTGTTCTCGTAGTTTTCCTTTATCAGTCGGTTTATCTCCGCAAGCATCGAGCCAAAGCCCCTGATCAGGCCTCCGATCTCATCCTTTGAATCCGAAACGACCATAAGGGTACGGTTTCCCTTTTCGACCTCGTGCATATTTTCTTCGAGTCTGGTTATGTCGCTTACTACGTATCTTTTGAACATCCTCGACGCTATGCGCATCGTAGCTATGACTATCAGCAGATATATCATAAGGATCACGATGACCTGCAGATTCTGCGTCACCGCAAAGCTGCGCTTTCCATACATATAGACCGTCAGCGGCAGCCCCTGTATCTTCCTGCTCTCGATGTAAAAATTGCCGGATCTGTTCTTTCCCGCGATCATGTCAGATATCTTCACGGCGCCGCTTTTAAGCCCGTTTCTTCTCTCGTATATCCGGTTTCCGTCTTCGTCGAGGATCATAACGCCCTGCCCGTCCTGGCAGATGTTATTGAAGCTCGAAAAAAGAGCGTCGTACTTTACCTCGAGATATAGGACTGCCCTGACGTCGTTTAATTCCATCAGCGGCATGATGCGGACCGAGCGGATCTTGTGCGACTTGTAGTCGATGATCCAGGTCACCGACTGGTTCAGCGAATTTTTGCACTGCTTGTACCAGGCGTTATTTTTTATATCAGCCAGATGGGCGATCGTGACACCGTGTGATGGCAGGTCGTTTCCGACGTATATCTTCAGCTTTTCAATATCAGGTGAAAAATAGGACGGGGCGACCAGGATAGGATCGATGGTCTTTTCGTACTGCTCGAACATCTCATACCTGTTCGAATAGCTCCCGGTCAGAACATCACTGACAGTCTGGTTGTATGCGACGTAATCCGAGAGGTTATTGTAGACTCTGATGTCCGAAGTCACTGAAGATGACGCCTGCATCAGGGCGCTTCTTACCGCAGAAGTCTGCTGGCGCTGCATCGTGCCCCTCTCCTGCACTATCAGGAAGATCCCTAGAAAAAGGATAGGCACGGCGCTTATGGTCATGTAGATGATCATTATCTTTTTTATCAGCCGTGAATCCCGGAAATTTTTTTCGAAAAGACGGCGAAGAGACGATATCATGACTTGCCCTCTTCTGTTCTGTACTGCTGCGGACTGACTCCATAGTATGCTCGGAAACTGCGACAGAAATACGACACATTCGGGTAGCCGACTGCGTAGCTGATATTTACTATTTTATTATGGGTTTCCTCGAGCATCTGCTTTGCCTTCTCCATGCGGAGAGCCTTTATGAACTTGGAGAGATTCTGCCCGGTCTCTTTTTTAAACACATGAGACAGGTAGCTCGGCGCCATGTAGACTTTTTCAGCAAGAAGCTCTGTAGAAAGCTCTTCGTTATAGTGCTCGTAGATGTACTTTTTCACAGTCTCTATCTCACGGTGTGAAGTCTGCGGATTTAAGTCAAAATTCTTCTCGAGAAGCGAGATACCGCGGTCCAGGATATTCATGACCTCGGTAAAGTCAGTCGTGCGGTAGAGCCTGTCTACATCTGCCGAGAGCGAACCCTGATCCTCCTTTGGGAGATTATCGTATATCTCCTTCATCAGGTTCGAGAAGACGAACTTGACATACACCTGGGAAAATCCGGTGTTATTTTTGTACTTGTCGCAGAGCTTTTCATAGTGGACCCTCAGACCTACCATATCTCTTACATTTATGTCCTGCTTTATCTGCTTCATCAGGACATCAGAATCGATGTCATTTATGTCTGCCGGCTCCGTCTCGTCTCCTTCAAGGAACACATGGTCATCGCTTAAGTAGAAGCGGTTTTCCATCAGCGCTTCAAGCGAATCGTAAGTGCGTCCGAGTGCCTTCAGGTTAGAGTGTCCGCCAGGGAGAGACTCAGAAACTGCCACATACGCTGTCTCATCGTAGAGCCGCCTGACTGCCTCAGACAGCTTTTCTCCCAGAGCCTTGCGGTCTTCTATCTCCTCGTTGAACACGAAGATACAGCTCGACGGGTCGATATTTACGCACCAGAAATCAAAGCCTGTCTTCTTTTTCATCTCATCTGAAAAATTGACCGACTTTATACCGAAGAAATCATGGTCGAATGAAAGCAGAGCCATGACCGTGATGTCCTCTGCGAAACCATCCGGTATCATTTTTCTGATGGAAGGATCTAAGGTCTCCAGGTCCTTTCCATTCAGAAGCTCTAATAGCACGTGCTCTAAGATAAAGTCACTTCTCCTGTCACGGTTCTCATGCTCTATCGCCGCCTCATTCATTTCCTTCGTGACTTTTTCTATCGTCTTGTGGAACTCGGATGGGTCGACAGGCTTCAGTATATAGTTCGTGACTCCGCTGTTCATGGCCTTTCTTGCGTACTCGAACTCACCATATCCTGAAAAAATGACCATTCTCATATCCGGGTATTTCTTCGAGCAGATATCAGTAAGCTCCAGTCCGTCCATAAACGGCATTTTTATGTCTGTAAGCATCAGGTCAGCCGGCTTTTCCTCGAGCTTATCGAGAGCCTGCTTCCCGTTCGATGCCTCTCTGATCTGTGCATCTATTTTTTCACGCTTCAGGAGCATTATAAGCCCCTTGCGCTCTATCGCTTCATCGTCTACTATCAGTATTTCCATTCCAGTTTTCCTTGTGTCATGGCGTGGCAGACATCGGGTGGGGCTCCACAGCGATTTTGCTGTTCGGTCGCACGCGTCTATTAACTGCCCTCTGGCCCAAACGGTAGCTTGTGCCGCGGGCCACCCGGGCAGTAACTAGCGCGCTCCCTCACAACGCAAAACCGCTAGTCACCCCCTCCCGATTGTCCGCCACGCCCCCTGAACCAGATAAACAAAATAGGAACGCTGCCTTTCGGCAACATTCCTATTTTAACACAAGTATTTAATTTTTTGAAGATGCTTATCTGGTGTGCCAGATCTCCTTGTCGTACTGGTCGATGGTACGGTCTGATGAGAAGAAGCCGGCGTTTGCGATATTTACGAGGCACTTTTTAGCCCAGGCATCGCGGTCTTCGAAGTCGTTAAATACCTGCTCACGAGTCTTTAAGTAGTCCTCGAAATCAGGGAAGGTCATGAACCAGTCCTTGTTCAGAAGCTCGTTGTAGAGTCTCTCGAGGTTCTCTGAGTTTCCGACATTTCTTACAGTATCAGATACGATGAAGTCTACTGCTTCCTTGAGGACAGGATCCTTCTCGTAGTAGCTGCGTGAGTTGTAATCGCCTCTTGCGTACCTGTCGATCACGGTCTGTGAATCCTCACCGAAGGTATAGATATTATCCTTGCCTACGAGGTCAGCGATCTCTACGTTTGCTCCGTCCATGGTTCCGAGTGTTACGGCGCCGTTAAGCATGAACTTCATATTTGAAGTACCTGATGCTTCCTTCGATGCAAGTGAGATCTGCTCAGATACATCGGCTGCCGGGATCACGATAGAAGCTGCTGTGACGTTGTAGTTCTCGATCATAACGACCTTCAGGTAAGGAGCTACATCAGGATCATTTGCTGTGATCTGCTGCATGCAGAGGATCAGATGGATGATGTCCTTTGCGATCGTGTAAGCTGGTGCTGCCTTTGCACCGAAGATAGCTGTGACAGGTCTTACCGGCTTCTTGCCTCTCTTTATCTCTAAGTACATATGGATAAGGAACAGGAGGTTTAACTGCTGTCTCTTGTACTCGTGAAGTCTCTTTACCTGTACATCGAAGATAGAATGTCCATCGAGTTCAATGCCCTGGGTAGTCTTCATGTAGTCGGCAAATCTCTTTTTATTGTGGACCTTTATAGAGCGGAGAGCCTCAAGTGTCTCTTTATCATCAACATAGTCCATGAGCTTCTTCAGCTCGTTTGAATCCTTCTTGAAGCCGTCACCGATCTTCGACTCGATAAGTTCTGTAAGCTCAGGGTTGCAGTCTAAGAGCCATCTGCGGAAGGTGATCCCGTTTGTCTTGTTGTTGAACTTATCAGGATAGAGCTCGTAGAAATTATGAAGCTCCGTGTTCTTTAAGATCTCGGTGTGAAGGTATGCAACTCCGTTTACACTATGGCTGAAATGGATATCCATGAAAGCCATGTGTACATTACGGTTATCATCGATGATGTAGGTCGAAGCATCCTTGTACTTATTCTTTACCTTTGCATCGAGGATCGTGATGATAGGCATCAGCTGCGGAACAACCTGGTTCATAAAGTCGAAGTTCCAGGTCTCAAGAGCCTCAGCGAGGATCGTATGGTTCGTGTAAGCACAGGTCTTTGTCACGATATCGCAAGCCTCATCTACATCGATTCCTCTCTGTGTCAGAAGTCTGATAAGCTCAGGGATTACCATAGACGGATGCGTGTCGTTTATCTGGATAGCCGCATAGTCTGCGAGGTCATGGAGGTTCGATCCTCTGGCGATGCACTCGTCTATGATAAGCTGTGCTCCGGCGCTTACCATGAAGTACTCCTGATAGATACGGAGCATTCTGCCCTTGTCATCCGAATCATCAGGATATAAGAAAAGTGTCAGGTTCTTTTCGATATCTTCCTTGTTAAAATCTATTCCGTCGCCCTGGGTGATATGCTCGTCTACCGAGTCGATATCGAACAGGTGCAGCTCGTTCGTTCTGTTCTCATATCCGGTAACCGGGATGTCATACAGATGAGCGTGAACAGTATGATATCTGAACTCTACAGTGTATTCCTTCTGTCTGTCTATAAGCCATGAATCCTTTGTGATCCAAGGGTTCGGAGTCTCCTTCTGGAGGTTGTTCTCAAATACCTGCTTGAATAGTCCGAGATGATAGTTGATTCCGATCCCGTCTCCGTGGATACCGAGTGAAGCCATAGAGTCAAGGAAGCAGGCTGCAAGTCTTCCGAGTCCGCCGTTTCCGAGTGATGGCTCGTTCTCGATCTCCTCGATACGGTAGATGTCCTTGCCATTTTCCTCGAGTTCTTTTTTCACATCCTCGAAGATGCCGAGGTTAAGCATGTTATTCGAGAGGAGCTTTCCGATAAGGAACTCTGCCGAAATATAGTAAACTTTCTTCTTTCCGGCGTCTGAGCGTCTCTCCTCTGCCATGTCGCGCACGAGGTGAAGAAGCGCTACATAAATCTCCTCGTCTGAGCAGTTCCTGATGTCCTTGTTGTAAAGTTTCTTTACTGTCTCTGCAACCATCTGTCCTTTGTTCACCTTTCTGTTTTCATTTCTGGCGTAAGTGTCTGCCAGCTTTCTGAGTTCCTGCTGCTTTTCGTCGTCGAATTCGCCTTTTGTCATTCTCCATCTCCAGTTGGTTCCGATGGTAGAAGGAAGGTTCATACGGGCTGAATTATCTTTTTCAAGAATGTCCTGCATCTGTAGGATCACCGTATCTGCTATGCTCATGTAAGCCATACGGAAGATCTTCTGGATCAGGCCCTTGTCATCCTCTGCCCCTGTATAGTCCAAAAGGTACTGATAGCCCATTGGCGACAGGCTCTTGAAGTATCCTTTGAGTGTCTCATTATCATGGGTCCCGCTGTATACAACACAGTTTCTCTCGTACATATGCGGAAGGTATTCATTCTCGCGGTTTCCGTCAAAAGCAAACTCGAGGATCTTCATTCCCGGATAGCCTGTCTTTTTGAGCAGGTCCTTTACTCCCGGAACTACTACTCCGAGATCCTCTGCGATGATCTTCGAATCACCCATGACCTCTGAGATAGCGTCTGTTAAGTCCTGCCCAGGTCCTTCCTCATAGTGTCCGTCTACCGGATCCTTGTCTGCCGGAATGCTGTAGTATCTGACTACCCCGAGAAAATGGTCGATACGGACGATGTCATAGAGATTTGCGGCTGCTGCCATTCTCTTTTTCCACCAGGTAAATCCGTCCTGCTTCATCTTCTTCCAGTCGTAGAGCGGATTGCCCCACTTCTGTCCGTAGTCTGAAAATGCATCAGGAGGACAGCCGGCTACATCTATCGGCGCGAGGTTATCACCGAGCTGGAAGCTCTCTGGGTTACACCATACATCAGATGAGTCGAGTGCGACGTATATAGGTATATCACCGATGATCTGTATGTCGTGATTATTTGCGTATCTCTTCAGCAGAGTCCACTGCCTGTAGAACTCGAACTGCAGGAAGCAGTAAAAATCTATCTGCTCTTTCAACAGGTCCTTGTAGTAAGTTACGATCTCAGGCTTTCTGCGCTTGATATCATCATCCCACTCCTGCCAGCTCCTGCCATCATTTCTGTCTTTTAAAGCCATGAAAAGCGCGTAGTCGTTGAGCCACTCGGAGTTTATCTCCCTGAACTGTCTGAAGTCTCCGCGGCGGTCGGCCACTTTTCTGTTATCTGATGAAAGGAATGCCAGATAAGCTTTTTTCAATATACGATAACGGTTGTTGTATATTTTTGCGTAGTCGACGTCATCTGCGTCTGTGCCCCAGTCAATCGACTGCAGCTCGCTTCTGTCTAAAAGACCGTCATCAGCCAATGTATCCAGATCTATAAAATACGGGTTTCCTGCGAATGCAGAAAATGACTGGTACGGGCTGTCTCCGAAACTCGTCGGGCCAACCGGAAGAACCTGCCAGTACGACTGTCCGGCACGAACCAGTTCATCAACGAAATCATAGGCTGCTCTTCCGAAGGTTCCGATACCGTAAGGTGACGGCAGTGAACTTACCGGAAGAAGGATGCCTGCGCCTCTTTTTAATTCAGGCTGAATATTTGCCATTTGTCCCTCCAGAAAAATCTGTTCCATAATCCAACGATTATTATATTAACATTTACGGAAACGTTTTTCTATAACAATTTTTTATGAAAAATGTTCAATAACCATTTCTGTTCGTGTATAATGTAAAGCAGGGTGGTTATTTTTTAACAGATATGGAGGAGTCCAAAATGATAGATGACTATATAAAAGCGGAAAAAAAGGGTGAGCGTACTTTCAGAAGAGACACCGGACGTGGAAAATACCCCTACCTGCCTGTTCTCGATGAGATCGTAAGCCAGACTGACGTGTCAGAGGAGCACGTGGGACTCGTAGAAGTTCCTATCGAAAGCATCCGCGGCACAAAGACAAAAGGCAGGACCGAGGCCTTTGCGAGCGACTTCATGCCGATCCTCGATCCGAGCAGCGAGTTCGCGATGAAGTGGACAAAGCTGTACGATTCGGCAAAGGTGGATGGGATCCGCGAGCCGATCAAAGCCTACGAATACATGAGGTCCTTCTACGTACAGGAGGGCAACAAGCGTGTGTCTGTTTCTGCTTTTCTCGGAGTCAGGACTGTGCTTGCCGATGTGACAAGGCTTGTGCCTAAGAGGACAGATGATATAGAGAACCGGATATACTTCGAATTTCTCGATTTTTACAGGGTGGCACCACTGTACGACATCTCTTTTTCAGAAGAAGGTCGTTACGAGAAGCTGGCTTCCTTCTATGGTCAGAACCTGAAAAAAGTCTGGCCGCGTGAGAAGCTCGAGGACCTGCGCACTGATTTCAATATCTTCCGCAAGGCGTTTAAGAAGGACGGCGGCGACAGGCTCGACATGACTACTGGTGATGCTTTTCTCGTGTACCTGAGATTCTACGGCCCCGACCTGATGAATGTAGACGAAAGCCTGCTGCACGACCGGATAAAGAAACTCTGGGATGAGTTCGTGGTTTCCGGCGACTCTGACTCTGTCGAGATAGTCGAGCATCCGCAGGAAGTCGAAAAGCAGTCGAATGTGATCACGAGTTTCCTCACGAGGAGACCTTCCTACTCGAAGAAAAATCCTCTGAAGGTCGCTTTCATGTACGAGCGGGCTCCCGAGACTTCAGGCTGGATATACGGCCACGAGCTCGGCAGAAACTACATCGAGCAGAAGTCTGACGGCACTGTCATTACGAAGAAGTTCGATGACTGCGCCACTGATGAAATTCTCCGGAAACGGATCGATGAAGCCGTAAAGGACGGAGCCGAGCTTATTTTTACTGTGTCTCCTATCCAGATGAATGAGACGCTCAAAAGCGCCGTGCATTTCCCTGATGTCAAGTTCTTTAACTGCTCTGTGAACCTGCAGCAGAACGCTGTCCGCACCTACTACGGCAGGATGTACGAGGCGAAGTTTCTGATGGGATTTCTCGCGGGTACGAGGAACAGAAACCATCGTATCGGATACCTGGCGAGCTACCCTATTTTTGGCGCGGTGTCAGAGATAAATGCCTTTGCGATCGGAGTGTCGATGGCCGACCCTGATGCCGAGATCTTCCTCGCCTGGTCGTCAGTAAAAGACTTTGACTGGAAGCAGTATTTTAAAGAGATGGATGTCGACCTGATCTCCGGCCAGGATTTCATAAAGCCGAAGGAAGCTTCCCGTGAATACGGTCTTTACCGGATAAATGACGACGGCTCTATTTCAAACCTCGCCTTCCCGCTCTGGGACTGGGGCAAATACTACGAGCTGATCATAAAGCAGATCCTGGACGGCACCTGGGACGACGACCCGGTCGACGGCACGAAGGCTCTGAACTACTGGTGGGGAATCTCATCAGGCGTCATCGACGTGATCCTATCGCCGCATCTGCCTTACCAGAGCTACAAGCTGATAGACCTGATCAAACAGGCTATGGAGAGAAACGAACTGAACCCGTTCTATGGCGAGATCTGGGAGCAGGGCCCTAAAAAAGTCAAAGGCTTCGGCACTCCGAAGCTGTCGAACGAGGAGATCCTGACGATGACCTGGCTCAATGATAATATTTTTGGCTGCCTGCCTGTCGAGTCAGAGCTAAACCACGAGGCAAAAGCAGCCGTTGAAGTAAGCGGAACTTTGGAGGAATAAATGAAGATACTGGCCCTTGCCGATGTCGAAGACAAGGCATTATGGGATTTTTACGATAAAAAAATGACCGAAGGCGTTGACCTGATCATCTCTTGCGGTGACCTGCACCCTGACTACCTGCAGTACATCGTCACGATGACGAATGTGCCGCTTCTGTACGTCAGAGGCAATCACGACAGGAAGTACGATTCCAAGCCGCCTCTCGGCTGCATCGACATAGATGATAAGATATATGACTTCAAGGGGCTCCGCATCATGGGGCTTGGCGGTTCCATGCGCTACCATGATGGCAAGGACATGTACACCGAGGCTGAAATGCTCTCCCGCATCCGTAAAATGAAGCGCAATATCGCCCTCCACAATGGCTTCGACATCCTGGTCACCCATGCCCCGGCCGAGGGCTATGGCGACCTCGATGACCTTCCTCACCATGGTTTCGGCTGCTTTAATTACCTGATGAACCGCTACAAGCCGAAATACATGCTCCACGGCCATGTCCACAAGGAATACGGCCACGAGTTCATACGCGAGCGCACCCACGAGTCCGGCACGAAGATCATCAACTGCTATGACAAGTACTACCTCGAAGTCTCCGACGACGAGCACCCAGCCCGCGGCAAGACCGGCTCCTTCCTCTACGACCTGTACACGAACATCTCCGACGGCCGCAAGAAATACTGATGAAAGCAAAACAGCGACCGAGTCTCTTTTTCAGAGACCCGGCCGCTGTTTTTTAGCCGCAGTTCCATCTTTCTTTGCTACGAAAGTCTTGCCATTTACAGTAACCTTCTCGTTTTCAGCGAGATATCCGTCACTGTTGATGAGACGGGTCTTCCCTTCGTACTTTACCTTGCTGTTTGCAGGTGCCGCCTCACCATTCTTGTTGGTTATGACGATACCATCTCCGGTATCTACTGCTGAGTTTACAAGGATGACACCATCAGATGTCTGGTAAACTCCATTTACCTCAGTTCCTTCTTTAACTTCAAGACCTGTCGCAACGTCTGTTCCGGTCTCTACATCAACTTCTTCAGAGGTCTTTCCGGCGTTACTGTTTCCATTGTTTGAAGTACCGCCATTATTAGATCCATTGTTGTTACCATTATTGTTTGAGGTTCCATTATTGTTGCCAGAATTATTTCCACCTGAAGGGTTAGTTCCAGTCTCTGTTCCTATCCCTGCACCTGAAGTAGCGCTTGATCCTCCTGTGCCAATACCAGCACCACTAACAGCGTTTGATCCAGCATTCGTCTGCTGCGTTGGTTCTCCATCGGCTATCGCCGGAATTGCTGTTCCCGTGACCGTCGTTGCTACTGCAAGTGCTGCAACGAGAGCCTTTACCTGCTTTGCTTTCATTTCGTTACCTCTATGACCCTCATGTCATCTCTATCTGCCGGGTCATACAGACAGAGTTTTTGAGTTTAGCCCATTTTCAATTACTGGGTCTTTTTATGCTACCATATAGTAGCATTTCTACGTTTATTATAAACAAATCGTTTAATCTTTTCAATATGAAATTTCAAAAAATTGAGGATTTAAGAATAGACCACGACCTGACTCAGCAACAGGTCGCCGATTATCTGGGCTGCCAGCGGGAAGTGTATAGGCGTTATGAAAAAGGCACAAGGGATATCCCTATCGATTTTGCGATCAAACTATGCGACCTGTACAAAGTGAGCCTCGACTACCTGGTTGGTCGAAGCTCAAAACGTTGATCTCATTTATTTTTTTTCATACATGCTCTTTTTAATCATTATTAGCATAAATCAGAAAAGATCTGAGTGGCTTCCAGTTCTTGATGCAGTTAAAATAAGTTCACCATAGCTAATCGCATATATGAGAAGCCAGTCGGGTTGTATATGGCACTCTCTAAACCCTGCGTAGTCTCCCGTCAATGCATGATCGCGGTATTTTTCTTCCAGTAATTTTTCTTCACGAAGTGTTTGAAGAACATTCCTGAGTAAAGATAAATCCATACCACGTTTTCTAATACGCTTCAGATCTTTTTTGAATTGACTGGTCATTATGAGGTCAAGCATTTTCAGAATCCTCTTCCAATGCATCTTTAAACATCTCATCTACAGAATCATATCGTTTAGCATTGATTTTCCCATGCATAATGTCTCTTGCCTCTTTAATGGCAGCCTCAGTTTCTGCGTTATATTTCGGCTGTCTTACTTCAAAAGGCAGTCCACCCTCTATAACCGACATATGAAGAAAAATATTTATCGCTTCTGTAACCGACATGCCAAAACTGCCGAATAAATTTTCAACTTCTGATTTAAAAACAGGATCTATGCGTACATTTATATTTGCTGTCTTTGACATATTAAAATGCCTCCTGAGACTATTGTACTTCGATTGCTAAACATTTGCAATCATTTTTCATAAAAGAGCATCATCATATTACAGGCAGATGAATGTTTTTTTCCTTCCTGATGGCAGGTGTCGGTGAGCTGTCCAGGTCTTTACTGTCTGGTCTTTTAAGAGCGAGACAAAGCCGTCCAGTTTCTCTGTTTCATCAAAAATACCAAGTGCTTCATAATAGAGCTTCTTATCCTCGTCAAAAATAACCATAGGCGGCAGATCATGGATCATAAGAAAATAATTCGTCAGGGTTCGGCCTGTCCTGCCATTGCCATCAGCGAACGGATGGATGTATTCGAAGTTACAGTGGAAATATGCCGCTGCAGTCAGTATTTTTTCAATGTCATCAGTATCAATACCAGACAATTCATTACAGATGTAATCTATCTCGTCTGATACATCCTCCGGCTCGAGCCCGGCTGAAAGTCCCACCCCATACAGATACTTCTTGTACTTTCCAGGCCGCTCGCCCTCTGACCATCTGCTCTCATCATAGCAGCCATGCATGAGTCTCTCCTGAGTGTCAAGGATCAGCTTTCCAGAGACCGGTTCCCGCTTTACTATCTTTCTTTTGAGAAAATCATAGCAGACCTTCTGATTCTCAGTTTCAAAAAGGCTTCGCACATCCCCTGTGTAATTGACCACTTTTCCATTTTCGAAGATTTCCCTCGTATCATGGAGTGATACCCCCGCACCTTCTATCCGGTTGGAATTATACGCAAAAAGTATCCTGTAGTCAGATAGATAAGTATCCAGGTCTGAAACTGTTTTTATTTTTTTCTTCTGCCATTCAGTTACTATATCTTCGTAGGTCATATTCACTCCTTGACTTCACTCCCCTCTGTGCTTACAATCATTGTAACACAGAAAAGGACGTGGCGATATGATTTTTTCAAAAGTGATGAGTGTGGTGATCGGGTACTTATGCGGGTGCTTTCTGACTGCAGAAGTGATCACTCGAAAAATGACAGGAAAGCCGTGCAGCGAACTCGGAACCACTGGCAATCCCGGCATGGCCAATGTCATGGCACATCTGGGATTTAAACCAGGAATTCTGGTTCTTATCGGCGACCTCGCTAAAACTGTTATCGCAGTAGTTATCTCGATGCTGCTTTTTCACAGAACCGGACGCATCATAGTCTTCTACGCTGCTCTTGGCACGACACTTGGCCACAATTACCCATTCTGGCAGAAGTTCCATGGCGGCAAAGGCGTCGCTACTTCGTGTGCCGGGTATTTTCTGATGAACCCGGTCACCGGGCTTATCGCTATGATAGCCGGGATGCTGGTCGTCTTCGTGACACAGTACCTGGGACTCGGAGCCGCAGTCATAGCAGTCTGCTATATCCCGTTGGCATTTTTATGCGACGGGACTGAAGCCGGTATTCTTTCGATAATAATGGCCGGACTCATGCTGATAAAGCACGGCCCGGCCATACATGATATCTTCACTGGAAAAGTCGAAAAAGTCGACGTCTGGGGCAACCTCACTCGCCGTCTGAAACGCCATTAGCACCTAATAGCCATCGTGATATATCCTGCACCTGTATGCCATCTATATCGTAGGCTCTGTGTTTTGTATTTGCCAGAAGTATCTTTGGATACGAGTCCCTGATTGATTTCAGTGGCGCCAGTTCACGTTCCAGCGTCGTGCTATTTGAGATATCATCTGAGACCTGTATGTATATTTTCTGACTCTGTTTCATTGCCACAAAGTCTATTTCTTTTTCATACAGTTTTCCTACATACACCGAATACCCTCTTCTGAGTAGTTCGATAGCAACTATATTTTCATAAGCCCGACCATAGTCCATATTCCGAGCGCCAAGTATTGCATATCTTAATCCCAGATCTCCCAGATAATATTTGTCTGATGTTTCAAGGTACTTTTTTCCCCGGATGTCATACCTTTTTACCTTATAAAACATAAATGCGTTACAGAGATATTTCAGGTAGTTCCCGATAGTCACATGATTTGTCTCCACATTGTTCTGTTTCAGGATTGAACTGATCTTATTCGCCGATGTCAGGTTTGATACATTATCCATCAGAAATTCAGCCAGCGTATCAAAAAGTGAAACTTCATTGACCCGGTATTTATCTACCAGGTCCCTTTTAATGATAGTATCATACACATCCTTTATGTACTCTACCCTGTCTTCTTCCGTTTTATATACATAGGAGCCGGACAGACCACCACGGACGACATAATCATCAAGCGCATTATCCGACAGACCATCAATTTCAAAATAACGGCAGAATTCCTCAAAACTAAATGGAAACACCGGTATTTCCAGATAACGCCCTGTAAATAGAGTAGATAGATCAGAGCTAAGAAGAAATGCATTTGACCCAGTTATATAAATATCATATTTGTGACTGTTATGCAGGCTGTTTATGGCCAGCTCAAATTTTTCACAGAGTTGCACTTCATCTACAACCAGGATATTTTCACAGTTTTCTTTATACTGCGCCTCTACATAATCATACAAAGCTCTATACGTTTTCAGATCTTCATAGCGCAGATCGCCAAAGTCAATGTATATAACATTAGCATCCTCTTTTTTTAGCATGCGTATATACATTCTGACAAGCTCTGACTTTCCAGAGCGTCGCATGCCTGTGATTATTTTTATATCCGGAGTCCCGCGCAGGCGGACAAGTCTTTCTATATACGGTTTACGTTCTATAATTCTCATGGTTTACACTTTCGAAACTTTAATTTTTTTATAGTTTTGAAAGCATTATAAACTTCGCTTTCAAAACTTTCAAGTTTTTTGAGTTTTGAAAGTGTGTTTTTCAAGAATGATCAGACCACTTCTTCACCAGCTTCCTGTAGTGCGCATACCAGGTGTATGCCACGCATCCTACAAAAAGTGCAAGACCTAAAAGCTGTGAAACTGCGAGGTAAGTGCCAGGAATCAACAGCTGATCTGTCCGAAGGCTTTCGATAAAGCAGCGTCCGAGTCCATAGAAGCCCATGTACATAAAGAAAATCTCACCGTCGAATTTTTTACGCTTGCGATACCAGAGCAGGAATAAAAACAGGCAGAGGTTAAAAAGTGACTCATACAGAAACGTCGGATGCACCTGAATGCAGTCTATACCGTTTACAGTCACGATATTTGCCTTCATCTCCGCAGTGATGTCCTGTGCACGGTTTACAGCGTCTACTGGTATCCTCATCGCGAACAGGCTGTCGGTGTATTTGCCGAATGCCTCTCTGTTGAAAAAATTTCCCCAGCGACCGAAGATCTGTCCGATAAGCACGCCGAACACTATGACATCGGCGCACTTCCAGAAATTCAGTTTCTTTATATGGCACATCACGATGACGGTGATCGTGCCCCCGATGATACCGCCGTAGATGGCGAGACCGCCGCCGCGGATATTAAAGATCTGCAGCAGGTCATTTTTATAATTATCCCATGAAAAAATGACGTAGTATATCCTCGCCCCGATGACTCCGAATATGATCCCGAAAATAAACAGATCCATGAAATCATCCTGCTTGTAACCTACCCGCTTTGCCTCATGCATTATAAAAATAAAAGCGAGCACCATTCCAAGCGCTATGACCATTCCGTAAAAGGCGATGCTGAAATTACCGATCATAAGCCGCCTTCCGACGTGCTTGAATAGGATGTGCAGGTGCGGGAAGGCAATGCTGTCTTCGTACATTAAAAGCTCCTTTACATAAAAGTGTGACAACGGGGACGCGTCCCCACTGACACAGTTAAAGTCCAAGTCCTCTGGCGATAAACGAGAGCACCAGCAGGTGCGCCGGATAGAACACATAGAAAAAATACTTCATCCTATGTCCCTGCCGTCCATGGTAGAAATACAGTGGGATCAGATCGACCAGCGCGTAGAATTCAGTGTGTCCGCAGGTAAGACCCAGCCAGATCACGGCAAGTCCGAGACCGACCAGCTTGTGCCTGCCTAGAAGGTAGATGATAATTATGGCCACGACACCTGCAGCACCGTAATCACTAGAAGCAAGCTCTTCTATAAGCACCACGGCCGCAGTCACTACAGCGATAGAAACTATATCGCATAGGTTCTGCTTTACTCTGCTGTCTTTGAACTTCTCCGCTGATTTTTTAAAGAGGGTATCAAGCGACCATATAGCCAGAAGCCCGAGGAGAAGCGTGATCATAACGCTGTTGTCATATGGCGCGAAGAAAGTCTTGTCAAACGCCAGATCAAACGGCACTTCTGAAATGACCGCAAAAATCCCAAGCCTTATCGCGTATTTTTTCCTGTCGTGGGTGTAGTGAAAGCCTTCGACTATGAAAAAACAGAAAAGTGGAAACGCCAGCCGGCCGATCCCCCTTAGCACCATGTCCACGTTCCATAATACGTATGAGTTGTATTTTGAAACCATGCTTTCTACCAGCACCGCTCCGATGTGGTCGATGAGCATCGTGACCACCGCGATCATTTTCAGCGTAAAGCCTGATATACCTTTTTTCTCTGTCATATCCATTTCCTTTTCTTCTTTCATTCGTTAGCTTAAAAAATGGAGTACCGCTGCAGTACTCCATTGAAATTTTATCTTAGTTATCCGGATCGATATACATAGCATCACCGAACGAGAAAAATCTATAGCGTTCCTTTACTGCTTCCTTGTATGCCGCGAGCACGTGCTCACGGCCTGCAAGTGAAGAAACTAGCATTATAAGAGTCGACTCTGGCAGATGGAAGTTCGTGATAAGACCATCGACTACCTTCCATTTGTATCCCGGATAGATGAAAATCGAGGTATCACCCTCCTGAGCCTTCATGTGACCGTCCTCGTCGGCCACTGTCTCTAAGGTACGGACAGAGGTCGTGCCGACAGCTATCACACGGCCGCCGTTTTCCTTTGTCTGATTTATCAGGTCGGCAGTCTCCTGTGTCACGCGATACCACTCGGTGTGCATCTCATGTTCACGGACATCGTCCACTTTTACAGGACGGAAAGTACCGAGCCCCACATGAAGAGTGACCTGAGCGATATTCACGCCCTTTTCCTTTACTTCTTCAAGAAGCTCCTTTGTAAAATGGAGTCCAGCCGTCGGTGCAGCCGCAGAGCCGTCAAACTTCGCGTAAACGGTGTTATAGCGGTCTCTGTCCTTGAGCTTATGCTTTATGTATGGCGGCAGCGGCATCTCACCAAGCCTGTCAAGCACCTCTTCAAAAATGCCGTCATAGTGGAACTGGACAAGCCTGTCACCGCCCTCTACTACATCTAAAATAGTAGCCGTAAGTGAACCGTCCCCGAAAGTCACCTCAGCTCCCGGACGGAGCTTTTTGCCCGGTTTTACGAGAGTCTCCCAGATATTGTCCTTTTTTCTTCTGAGAAGAAGGATCTCTACATGGGCTCCGGTCTCTTTTTTCGTGCCGATAAGCCTGGCCGGTATCACTCGGGTGTTATTTATGACGAGGCAGTCGCCCGGTCTCAGATAATCGAGAATGTCCCGGAAATGGTGGTGACTTACCTCTCCTGATTTTTTACCTAAGACCATAAGCCTCGAAGAGCTTCTGTCCTCAAGAGGGTCCTGAGCGATAAGCTCCTTCGGCAGGTCATAATAATAGTCTTTTGTGCTTAGTCCTACTGGGACTTTTTCTTCGTTACTCATTGTCTAAGTGTTACATCCATCTGTTTTAACCTGCCGAGGATATCGTCCATGGCAGTATTTACATCACTGTCTGAAAGCGAACGGTCGTTGGCTCTGAAAGTCAGACGGTAGGAGATCGACTTGTAGCCGTCAGCCACCTGCGCGCCCTCGTACACATCAAAGAGCTTTACAGACTCTAAGTAGTCGCCGCCCTCAGCGTAGAATATCTTCTCTACATCGCCGGCAAGCGTCTTCTTCGGCATCACGAGTGACAGGTCACGGGTCGAAGCCGGGAAGTTGGCGATTCCGGTGTACTTCTTCTCGAAATTCGCGAACTTTACGATGTACGGCATGTCAATGACAGCCACGTACACACGGTCTTTGATATCGTAGTTCTTTGCGACAAGCGGGTGAAGCTCGCCTAAATATCCGATCACCTCACCATCGTAGATGATATCTGCGCATCTGCCCGGATGCAGGTAAGGACGCTTATTTGAAGGGTCATAGGTGACCTTGTCTACCATTCCGACCTTGTCCAGGAACTCCTCTACCACACCCTTCATCGTGTAAAAATCTTCGCCGTTGCCATAGCTTCCGAGAGTAAACTGCATTCTCTCATCCGGAAGTTCCGTAAGCGGTAGTGACTTCGCGATGTAGACATTTCCAAGCTCGTAGAGACTTACATTCTCATTTCTTCTATTAAAATTCGTCGAAAGTGACGTAAGTATGCCGTTAAGCGGCAGAGTTCTCATAATAGAAAAATCTTCTCCGAGTGGATTTGCTATCTCGATAGCCTTTCTCTCTGGAGCATCAGCCGGAAGCAGGAGTTTGTCGAATACCTTCTTGCTCTCGAATGAGTAGCAGTAAGCCTGTGAAAATCCACAGTACTCTGCTACATCTCTTGCGATATCCTCGATCTCCATCTTGTATGACTTTCCGCCTGCTGTTGCAGAAGTCTTAGGAAGTGTAGTCGCTACATTTGCGTATCCGTAGAATCTGGCTACTTCCTCTGATATATCGGCAAATGACAGAAGGTCCTGTCTGAATGTCGGGATGATCAGTTCTTTTGTCTTCTCATCGTATCCGAGCTCTATTTTTTTCAGATACTTAAGCTGCTGCTCTTCCGGTATATCAGTTCCGAGGAAAGCATTGATGTGCTCTGGCTCGAACTTCACTCTCCACGGACTTACCTTCTCAGGATAGATATCGACCGTTCCGCCGACTACCTCTCCGGCACCGAGCTGCTCGATCAGGTCACAGGCACGGTTCATAGCCTCGATCGCGTTATTCGGATCTAAGCCTTTTTCAAAAATACCCGAAGCCTCTGTTCTCATGCCGAGTCTCTTGGCTGAGAGACGGATATTCGTTCCATCGAAGCAGGCTGACTCGAAGAGCATAGTCTTTACATCGTCGGTGATCATAGAATTCTCACCGCCCATGATACCGGCAAGTCCGATAGCCTTGTCTCCGTCGCAGATCATCAGCATATCTTTATCGAGCTCATGCTCTTTACCATCGAGAGTCACGAACTTCTCGCCGTCTGTAGCATTTTTTACTATGATCTTGTGGCCTGCGATAGTGTCGAGGTCATAAGCGTGCATCGGCTGTCCATACTCTTCCATGACATAGTTCGTGATGTCGACGATATTGTTGATAGGTCTGATACCCTGACTTCTGAGGCGCTCCTGCATCCAGCGCGGTGAAGGTGCCAGATGGATATTCTTTACGACTCTGGCGGTGTAGCGCTTGCAGAGGTCGTGGTTTTCGATATCCACAGAAATGTATTTGTTCACATCATCTGAGTCGCCGACTTCCTTTACTTCCGGCGGATTGAATGGCAGATTAAAGGTAGCTGCAGCCTCACGCGCCAGTCCGATGATGGAGAAGCAGTCCACACGATTGCTTGTGATCTCATACTCGATGACCACATCGTCGAGTCCCAGGTATGCGACTGCGTCTGCTCCTACAGGTGCATCATCAGGAAGGATATAGAGTCCGCTTACCGGAGCATCCGGGAAGACTTCACGTGAAGAGCCAAGCTCCTCTATAGAACACATCATACCGTCGGACTCTACTCCACGGAGCTTGCCATTCTTAATGGTAATACCGCCTTCGGTCTTTGTGCCGTCATGGCCTCCGGCTACTTTGCCACCGTCTAATACGACAGGAACCTTTGCTCCCTCTGATACGTTCGGAGCACCTGTCACTATCTGGAGAGTTCTGTCCCCTACGTCTACCTGGCAGATCACGAGATGGTCTGCGTCAGGGTGTTTTTCTATATGCTTTACCTGGCCGATAACGATTTTGTCCAGGTCCTTATTCTGTACTGTATAAAACTCTACCTTTGAGCCCGAAAGCGTCATCGCGTCGCAGAATTCCTGTGGGTCATTGGTTAGTCCCGGCACCATCGACTGGAGCCATTTTAAAGATGTTCGCATTTTTTATCCTTTCATGCCTGTATTGACGGGTCGAGGATGCCGGCTTGCTTCGCTGCGGACGTCTCGCGCCTCTATCGCTCACGTAGCGGTACATAGGCGGCTAAAATACAGCCGCCAGGTACCGACGCTCGCTCAAAGCCGCATCGAAGCAACCGTCATCCTCTCCCCTCATATAATCGAAAGTTATAATAAGTACTCTCTTTAGAACTGAGAGAGGAATCTTATGTCGTTCTCGTATAGCAGTCTCATGTCGTCGATCTCGTACTTTAAAAGTGCGATTCGCTCGAGACCTACGCCGAATGCGAAGCCTGAGTAGACATCAGGATCAATGCCGCTCATGCGAAGAACCTTCGGGTGTACCATTCCACAGCCGAGGATCTCGATCCAGCCCTCGCCCTTGCAGAAACGGCAACCTTTGCCGCCGCACTTGAAGCAGCTGACATCCATCTCAGCTGATGGCTCAGTAAACGGGAAATGATGCGGACGGAATTTTACCTTTGTGTCCTCACCGAACAGCTTATGTACGAACATCTCCAGAGTTCCTTTGAGGTCTGAGAAAGTGATTCCCTTGTCGATGACCATTCCCTCGATCTGGTGGAATGATGGGCTGTGGGTGGCATCCACTTCATCAGCACGGAACACACGGCCTGGAGCGATCATTCTGATAGGAGGCTTCTTGGCTTCCATCTGACGCACCTGAACCGGTGAGGTCTGGGTTCTCAGAAGAATATCCTTATTTATATAAAAAGTGTCCTGCTCGTCTTTTGCCGGATGGTTAGCCGGGATGTTCAGAGCCTCGAAGTTATAATAGTCCTTCTCGATCTCCGGTCCCTCAACTACGTCAAAGCCCATCCCGATAAAAATCTTCTCGACTTCATCGAGTGCTATCGTATTCGGATGTCTATGGCCGATCTTGTTCTTCTTTGCCGGGAGAGTGACATCTATAGTCTCACGCTTCAGGCGCTCTTCAAGTGCCTTCTGCTGCATTTTCTCCCTGGCTTCGGTCATTTTTTCTTCGATGGCGGCTCTGGCCTCGTTTATCATGGCGCCGACCTTAGGTCTGTCCTCCGGAGCTACGTCCTTCATGCTCTTCTGGACCTGCGTAAACTCGCCCTTTTTTCCGAACACTTTTACCCTGACATCATTCAGGGAATCCTGATCCTTAGCCTCTTCGATGGAAGCTAGGGCTTTCTGCCTTATTTCTTCGAGCTTTTCTTTTACCATCTTCAGGTACTCCTTTTTTCTTTTCTGGTTTTTAGACCACACTATAGGATAATCGATAATCCCACTATTGTCAAATCACAGGCCCGAAAATCGCGGTTGATTTTTCGCCTCCACAAGACTACAATATAAGCAAGCTCAGGGTGCTCGATTTATTTTCCCGTAGTTTTTGAACCTACAATTACTTTAAATCGGGATCCCTATATTTCAGACCGGATGTCGGGCTTCGGTGTATGCACTTGTGCAGAGAAGTTCGGGTACTTGCCCGCTTCCAGTAGAGGGCTGAAGGTCTGTTGCGGCAACCCACCTGGCTGTGCGCTAGGAGTCAAGAATGCGGGCCTGCATCCTGAGTCTTCTTTAGAAAGCATATCCTCTCCTGATGGAGGGGATTTTTTATTTGCCTTTGTGCTTTACTTAATTCTCGCTTCAGTATAAAATAAATTTTGAGGAATAAAAAATGATCCAGGATATTTACCCACATAAATTCTATAACTCGTATGATCTGAGAAAAGCGCCATCCGAAAATGATCCGGTATTTGTATTCAGAGGCGATCGCGTTCTTGTGAAGAAAAATGGCTTCAGTCTGCCTGCGGTAAAAGACCTGCATGATGCTACCGGTCTGATCTATCTGTTCAGGATCGACGGTGACAGTTATTATCTCAAACAGTTAGAATTCAAAGAAAAGGCTCTGACTGAAAATGACATATACCGCGAAGAAACTGATGCAGACCATCCTGTCGCTGTAAATGATGACATGGAATTCATCCGTGTGCAGTTCCTTCGTGAGGAAAAATCAGTTGAGAAATGGAGATACTTTGCTACTGTATGTGCCTTCCATCTGTACCAGTGGTATCAGGGAAGCCGCTTCTGCGGACGCTGCGGCACTCCGACAGTTCATTCTGAAAAAGAGAGATGCATGATCTGCCCGAAATGCGGCAATCACATCTACCCAAAGATAGTTCCTGCTGTCATAGTCGGAGTCGTAGACCCTGTAGACAACAGGCTCCTGGTCACCAGATACGCCAATCGTTCTATCCACTATGACGCCCTGATCGCCGGCTTTACTGAATTCGGTGAGACCCTCGAGGAAAATGTGGTAAGAGAAGTCAAGGAAGAGACTGGCCTTGCTGTCACAAATATCCGCTACTACAAGTCACAGCCGTGGGGAATGGTCTCTGACATCCTGATGGGATTCTGGTGTGATGTAACCGGAAGCCGTGAGGTGACTCTCGACGGCGAGCTCGGCTCCGCCGTCTGGCTCTCCCCAGATGAGATCAAGGGACAGCCGGATGATATGTCTCTTACAAATGAGATGATGATGATTTTTAAAGAAAAAAATGGGCGGGTATGATCATTTCACATATGAAGCACATAAAAGAACCTGTGGGTGCCGGCATATAAGGTCTTTAAGTTCGTATTGACTAAGCAGATAGTTTCCGAGTAGAATATTTGTACAAAAAAACAGCGGATTGCCTGCATAAAAGCAGCAGTCCGCATTTGTATTTTTATGGGAGGAAATAAGTCATGACTAATATTCTGATAAAGAAATTCATAAAAAATCCAGACGACCGCACTGCCTACGGAATGCTCGGAAGCATCACTGGGATCATCTGCAATATCTTCCTGTCAGCCATGAAGTTCATCATCGGAACTGTATCCGGTTCTGTTGCCATCACGGCCGATGCCGTAAATAACCTGTCGGATACGGCTTCATCTATCATAAGTCTCTTCAGTACAAGGATCTCTTCAAGGCCGGCCGACAAGGAGCATCCTTTCGGTCATGGCAGAATGGAATATGTAGCCACTCTGATACTTTCCATCGCTATCATAAATGTCGGGATCGAATTTTTCAAAGAATCACTTGACAGGATCATGCACCCATCCGCTCTGACTTTCAGTACTGTGACATTCGTCCTGCTTCTTGTATCGATCGGTGTAAAGCTGTGGATGTACTTCTTTGATAAGAGTCTCGCGAAGCCGCTGGATCTCAGTGTCCTGAACGCCGCAGCCATGGATTCACTTTTTGACGCTGTGACTACTTCAGTGACTGTCGCTTCACTTATCGTGTATGTGTTCACCGGACATAGTATAGATGGTATAGCCAGTCTCATCGTATCGGTCATCATCATATGGGAAGGGATCAGCCTGGTAAAAGATACAGTCTCACCTCTGATCGGAGGTGAGATGGACCCTGAGATAGCTGACAGGATCTCTGAAATAGTAAAGCAGGATCCTACTGTGATAGGTGTTCACGACCTCGTCATCCACAGCTATGGTCCTGAGAAGACTATGGCCACCATCCATATAGAAGTACCGAACCGGATGACGCTTGAAGAAGCCCACGCCGTAGCCGATATAGCTGAGCGAAAAGTAAGACGTGACCTCGGGATCGTGCTTGTCGCCCATGTCGACCCGGTTGAGATAAATGACAAGCGTACAAATAAAATTCGTGAACAGATCGAACATATCTTAAAAATCCTCGACCCTGCCCTTACCTTCCACGACCTGCAGGTCACTTTCGGTGAAGCCGGGACAATCGTAAGCTTCGATCTCGTAGTCCCTTACAGCTACACGACTTCTGATGAAGACCGCGTCATGAATCAGGTCATAAGCCTGCTGCGTGAATTCGACCCGAAGACTGAATGCGCTGTCACGATCGACAGAGGCGCAGTCGAAGATATCCGCGCTAAATAGCAGCCTCCCTCGAGGTTGAACACACCGTTGTCATCCCAGCCGTGCTCGTCATCACCGATGAGGAGTCTCTTAGGGTCAGTGGAAAGAGTAGTCTTTCCTGTTCCTGAAAGACCGAAGAAGATAGATGTACCCTTATGTCGTTCAGGGAATCTGCATCGTTCGCTTCTTCAATGGAAGCTATGGCCTTCTGCCTTATCTCTTCGAGCTTTTCTTTAACCATCACTAGGTACTCCTTTTTTCTTTTTGCCCTGGATTTTGTTGCTATATGAGGATGTTTCCAGGAGATAAAATACAACGCGGAGCCGGAAATTCAATTCTTCCACAAATCCGAAACGAAATACATAAGCCCTGACCAGGTCATTAGGGAGAATGTATTCCCGAACTCATCCCTGCCTGACTTTATGATGTCAAGCGCTTCCTGCTTATTAATAAGCCTGAAGCCCTCCATTTTTTCAGAGCCCTCTATCCCTTTATGATTTAAGGTGCTTTTATCAGTAAGCTTTACAACTGCACAGACTAATGCATTGCTCTCATCGGTCATGCCCGGTGAGCTGAAGGCCATTGGATTTAGCGTGTAAAAAATATCCGTATCCTTTACTAAAATCCCGGTCTCTTCCTTTATCTCACGCCTTGCTGCAGAAAGCACCGCATCACCTGTCGCGCGGTCTGCCGGATCAATAAGTCCTGCCGGAATGCTGAGCAGATACCGTCCCGTCGGATATCTGAATTCATAAAATGTAAGAAGCCTCGGCTCATCATCAGGAAACTCAAGTATCACATAGCAGCTTACTGCGTCAGGAATTCCAGCCTTAAACTCATCATCCGACTGCAGAACAGTCAAATCCTTTTTCTCCTTACGGGTTACATTGTAATAATGCTTCCCCTCCTTATACTGCAGGTCATATACCTTTATAAACTTCGTCTCCAAAAGAGGCTTAACCATATCATCTGTAAAATGAATCTCTTTTCTGCTCAGATTATCTGCCATAGAAAAACTCCTTATTATTATTTCAAAAAAGTCTGCATGGCTATTATACCACCCGTCAAAGAGAATTACTAAAATAAAAAAAGACCGTTACAGGAACGGTCAGAATATCATAGGTTTATGATTTTTTCGGTCTTAAACTGCTTATGATAACTCCGGAAAGCACCATCACAACGCCTGCTGCATTCCATGCTGAAAGAAACTCTCCGTAGATAAGCGCTCCAACAACTGTAGAGGCTACCGGCTCGATTGAGGCGATGATAGAAGCAACTCCGTTCTCAGTGTACTGCAGGCCAGTCGTATACAGAGCAAATGGACATACCGTGCACAAAGCTCCCAGAAGCAAGGCCGGAATCAGAAGAAATGGTCTTGCCGTAAATGAGCCAATAATCCTTACAGGATTAGTCATAACTGCGGAAGAGATGGCTGCAATGAGAAATGTATAGAAGGTGATTGTCAGAGGTGGATATCCCCTCTGTATAGCAAATCTTGAAAAAATAGAATACAGTGCATAGCCAAGGCCTGCTCCAAGGCCAAAAAGTATACCGCCTGCAGAAAGCCTGCTGCCACTTCCGAGAATTCCAGTAACAAGCATCAGCCCAAGGAAGGTAAGAATCAGAGCAATGACTTTTTTGACTGTAACCCTCTCCCTGAAAATAAACGCTGATATGATGATCACAAAAGCCGGTGCGGTATAAAGAAGAACCGCCGCTACAGACAGAGAGGTCATCACTACTGCCTTAAAATAGCAGAAATTGAAAAATACAATGCTTCCGATTCCAGTACCAATGAAGCACCAGATATCCCTCAGTCGGATTTTCCACTCTCCCTTTTTCCGAATAAAAAGAATAGGCAGAAGGATTATTGTCGTGGTCACAGCACGGATAAGAACGATATCCATTGAGGCCAGATCATCAGCATTCAGCTCTCTTACAAAAATGCCGAGGATACCCCAAAGAATCCCGGCAGTTAAAATCATAAGACCGGCTAATTTTTTCAATCCAGCATTCTTCATAAGCAAAAACCTCGGAGTCAAAGATTTTATAAAATAACTTGAACTATTATAAAATAGCCAGATATATATTACAATATATCTGGCTAAGACAGTCACACATTATGACGATATTCGTAAGGCAGTACCTTTATCTGGTTATAGCTCGGGCAATCTCTTACCCATTCTAAGGATTCCTTTACTATCGCTGTCTGCATAGGAATATTATTCGGTTCTCCAGCGTTTGATCCGATAGGTACATGTGGCGCTGTAATTCGCGGTGCTCCCTGCTGTCTTGCAATTGGAGGAAGCGCTGCTATCACACAGCAGCTCATTCCGGCCTCTTCGCAGCATCTCGTGACGATTGTCGCAGATCTGTGGCAGGTACCACAGCCTCCTGTACAAAGAACCACGTCTACACCCTGTGCCTTGAGCTTTCTCGCGATCTCTGGTCCTGTCTCATTGCGGAATTTCTCTACGTTTCCGCCGCCACCCATGAAGGTGTAGGTCTCATCTGCTAAGGAGCCAATAAAGCCCTCTGCTACAAGCTCCCTAAGTCTGTCTATCGGGAACATCGCATTGACATCCTTATTGATATCCGAGTTATCGAAGCCACCATGTGTTACCATCAGCTCACTTGATGGAGTGTCTTTTTCAATCACACGATATGAAAAATCACCGGATGTGTTAAATGGTACCTGGCTCTTTTTATGAATGCCGCCTGCTGTAATGAAGGCAACCTTGCATTCTGAAAGAGGCTTTTTTAGTTCTGTAAATACCGGCTTTGGTGTGACCGGTACAAAAATTTCTGACTGCATTCCTGCTACTGTCGTAAGGCTCATATTGTCCTCCTTTTCTGTTCTAAATAAAGGTATCAGCTGTCAAATCTGTTCCACGGGAATATCCCGTTTTCCAACGATTCTGATTCCACTAAAGTAAAACTCTGCAAAAAGTCCTTCAGTAAGCTTTACATCTGTAAAAACCCATCTTCTCGGTACAGCTGCTGTACCCAGATGATCCATAATTTCAAGCTTTACTGCTGTATCATTTACTTCAATAAGAGTTCCACCCAGAAGACATGGGATCAATTCCTCTCCCTCTGTCATTGGTGTATCATCATAGTCAAGTGGCTGGTCTGTTACCTGGAAATAGCTGAAAAAGAACTGCATTTCATGTCCAGGCTCAAGAATTATTTCTCCCCGGATTACTTTTCTGGGAACTGTGATTACACCCAGCCTTCCGTGCAGGTGTATTTTTACCAGATCACCATCAGTCTCCTTGACCAGCCCGCCCATCATTATGGGCTGGATTATATAATCGGGTTTTGTCATCAGTGCAGCGTTCCATTATCAAGAAGCACTGTCTCCGGAAGGCCGAGAAGCTTGTTGTTTGCGTTGATCACATCGTTATTCCATTTCTTTGGAGCCGGCTTGATGTCAACACCAGACATACGGTTCTTAAGCATCTGGATTGCTCTCGCAGCCACCTCTTTGGTAACACAGGAGCAGCCAGCTACGTTATTCTCGAAGCCGCCCTTATCCATGTTCTCCTCAACCATAGCTGTAGCGTATTTATTTCCGACAACCAGCTGCCCCTGATAAGCACAGAACGAAACTCCTACCACCGGTATACCACGCTTTCCAGCCTGTCCGATATGCTGAATGAAATCGATATGGTTATTTCCAAATCCCTCTGTCGTTATGATACATCCATCGATATCCAGGGATTCAAGAAGTGAACCGAGTCTCTCAGAAACCCACATTTTTTCATCATTTACCTGAGGCGATCCGACGAAGATTACTCCGATAAGATCAAGCTGTGAATCTGCGGCCAGTGCTTCTACAAGCGGCTCACGGATATAATGACGTGTCATCTCCTTTGTAGCAGGTCCGATACAGGTAAGGGCATGTATAGAACCATCGCGTACCTGGTTTGGAGTAAGCATTATCGGAACGTTGCCACAGTCTACGTTTTTCTGGCCTCCCTTTATTCCGCATGGCTCCGTAGGACAAATAACATTGTCATGCATAGCGCCCTGTCCCATGATTTCCTTTACGAGTACGACACGAGGGTTGCCCTCTCTTCTGACGTCCTCGCATTTTTCCTCGCGAACAACCTCGCCATCATAGGTCTTGAGCTGATCTCTTACTGCCTGAATGATGTAGTCCTGACATTTATGAGCTGCGAACGGGCCAGGTCTTGTCATACCTGATTTAGCTGCAATAACTGCATGACAGCGGATTATGATATCGTCCGGATCTGCACAGCCAGGATGGCCGAAATACATCTTTTCATCCAGATATCCTTCAGAGGAACCAAACTCGTGAATCTGTACTCCATCCTCATCTACACCAGTCAGCATAAAGACTACGCCATCGGCAACCTTTGTGACACCCTCTCCAAGTTCTCCCTCTACCTTCGTAGCGATAGGGCAGACATCCATTATCGTATCTGTATATACATGTCTCTTATCAGGATAGATAACATCGAGCTTCAGGCTCTTGCAGAGAGGATCCTCTAATACGGCCTTGTCTACTATGCTTCCGTCAATGGTTATTTTTCCATCCCTTATAGAGGTCTCTGTGCCAATCTCTACATCTGTTATCTTCATATGCTTTTTTATCAGCGTACGGATAACCTTCTTCTCACCAGTCTTTTCAGGTGCTGGCATAGACACAGGTGCACTGTCAGCTGATGTATTGGCACCATTAAGAGGGATATCAAGTGTCAAATCCTCGATTTTATCTGCTTTTCCGATGTGTATATGAAGCATTCCATCTCCTTTTGCTGTAGTCCCTATAGCCGGTGCCATATCCGCTGCATCAGTTTTTCCTATAGTTTCCTGATCTTCGTCTTTTTCTTCTGGCTCATCCTCGTTTACTTTATCTAATACTTCCTTCGTGATAGGAGTCAGAGCCTCTACATCCTTAAGAAGAGTAGAGCCAAGTACCTGACGGATCTTAAGACCGTCCGGCGAAAGCTTTAACAGACCTGCGTCGACCATATCATCAAAGATTGCCGGATCCTCGAGATCAGCTTCACTGATGACTAACCCCTTCTGCCTTCTGCAGCAGAAAATTGCTGGATCGTCCAGGTGTGCATTTAGTGTTTCCTTCGTAATTGACATTTTCTTACCTCCTGGGAATTCCTATAAATACAGTTTACATTGATTCCATTAATCGATATGCTCGTGAATTCTTCTAACAAGCCTGTGATTTACTGCACGGAGTGCGCAGTCTGTAGAATGATATACGGGAAGGCCAAGCTGCGGTGCACAGCTCATAACAGTATTCGAGCAATCGGTACAGTTACCGATCAGAAGTGCCTGTGCCCCAGCCTTCCGAAGCGCCAGCACCTTTGCTGCCTGCCCCGGACATTTACCAGGGTTTTCACATTTTCTGGTACCCTTGACTTCAGCTGCCTGCTTGCAAAATTGAACGCCAACCACTTCACTTCCCATGCTCTCTGCGATCTGTCTCATCCTTGCCTCATCAGCGCCACAGGCACAGACGAGAAGTCCTATTTTTTCAGGACCTTTAGGGAAGCATTCAGCAGCGATAAGGCCTCCGGTCGTTTTTATTATCGGGCTTGAAAGCTCTGTCCGCTTTCCGGTAAATGGACCGCCCATGATAAGCTCTCCATAACTGTCAGCAAGCCCTCCGGCCATCGCAAACGCATCTGCAACGCTCATTCCAATTGGAAGATCATGAAAAATCTGAATCAGATTCTCATTTCCCTTGAGCTTACCGGCAATCGTCAAATCCTTGTCGATGAGAGGCTTTTTCAAATCCACTGCCTCATGAACTCTTATGACCGTTTCGACATTTGATACGATTGCTCCTGCCTCTAGTGGAAGAGATGTAACAGGAAGAAGCTGTCCTAAAACCTCTCTGACTATCGCTCTTTCTTCTCCCATCGGATACATATCCTTTAAGAGGTGAATTCTTATTGGCTTTCCACCCTGCCTCTCCTCAAGAGTTTTCTTAAGTATAGCAACCGCTGCAGTGTGTTTTTTCTTTATCGCGATTACACCCTCTGCTGCATTTGTCACTTCCATCTCAATCTCTAGTCCACGGATCACATCCTTTGGTCTTTTCTCGATTGAATCGATGTTGTGTGAGAGAATTGGTTCGCATTCAGCTGCATTCACGATAACTGTACCGGCATTTGAAAAGGGCTTTGCAAGCTTTGCGTAGACTGGAAAGCCTGCACCACCGAGTCCTACGAGACCGGACTGTTTGATCAGCTCCAATGGATCTGCCTCTTTAAGTGGAATAAATTCTTTTTTCTGGTCTTTATCCGCCTCTATCTCGATTTCTATATCCGTTACCTTTGTTACTTTTCCAGAAATACTTGAATAGATTGGGGTTCCAAGCTTGTCCTTCTCCTGATACGCAATCAGCTGTCCACGTACTACATCGTCTCCATTGACGACGGACGGGACAGCTGATGCTCCAATTCCCTGTTTCAAAGGGAATTGAAAATGTTTATTCATAACTATCAACTCCTTCAAATCCTTTAGATATACAGGTTGTATCCGAAATGGATTTTTATTTCTCATCGGATGACTACATGATAAGGAGTTTTGAGGCATTTGTAAAACGACTAATTTACATGAAGCATATGCAAAATTGTCATGCAGTAATCGCTCTCTCAAACTGCCCATGCAGTGTTATCTATTTTTTCATGACTAAAAGCAGCCTCCTGTTTACTGCTCTTTTCAGGTCCAAGCAAAAATCCATAACGCAGAGTATCTCTTTCATCGATGATCCAGTCATTCATTCCAGTGATATGCGCACTTCCCGTAATTTTGGGGATCACGCCCTTTCTGCCATAGACATCTACCTCCTTTAAGACCTCACTTTTAAAAATAGAACCGGTGATGCTCTCATATACGAATTTTTCTCCAACAGAAAGCTTCCCCTTCGCATAGAGTGCTGCCAGCTTCGCGCTGGTTCCTGTCCCACAGGGTGAACGGTCTGCCTGTGCTTCGCCGTGCGTATCACCAAAGATAACACAGTTCTTCATGTCAGCTCCCGGGGTGTCGGTTCTGCCATAAAATTCGACCAGATCGACGGTCGTGATATCGAGATATGGATGCCTTATATCAACGCTGTCGTTTACTTTTTCACGGATCATCATGCCGAGTTCTGTAATTTCCTTGATGTTTTCGATTGACAGGTCGAGTCCAATTGCATCTGCGTCTACCAATGCAAAAAATGAACCACCGAAGGATATGTCATAGGGGATATTTCCAAAGCCAGGTATTTCTATAGTCTGATTTTCCAGATATAAAAAGGATGGCACATTCACGATGCTTGCCTCCACCGCGTGACCATCCTCTACCTTTACCCTTGTTCGGATGATCCCGGATGGCGCATCCAAAACTACTGTGGTATATGGCTCCGTTACAGGAATCATGCCTGTCTCAACCATCATTGAGGCAGTCCCGATACTGCCGTGCCCGCACATATTCAGGCAACCTCCGCTGTCTAAAAAGACCACTCCTGTATCTGCCTCATCATGCACCGGAGTCGTAAGTACTGCTCCGAACATATCTCTATGCCCTCGTGGCTCAAGCATCAGAGCCCGCCTGAGAAAATCATAATTATTGATGAGGTCATTCTTTTTCTCCATCATGGTTGAGCCCTTCAGCTTTGGAAATCCCTCATAGATGATTCTTGTCGGCTCTCCCTCAGTATGAGAGTCTATTGTTTTAAGTGAATACTCATATTTTTGAAGAATCGGTTTATCCATAGTGGCTCCTTTACTTCTTTACTTCGGTCGGCGCAACTGCCGAATCTGATGGTTCTCCGAATTTTTCCCGGACAATAGAAGCCAGTGCCTGAGCTGTGCCCTCTACCTCTAGCAGTGCGCTGTTTATTATCAGATGATTATAATCCGGATCAGCCGCGTCATAGCCTGTAAAGTATTTGTGGTAATTGCTTCTTGCCTTATCCACTCCGGCTATCATTCGCTTCGCCTCATCCTTTTTCATTCCAAGTGATTCCACACAGTTCGCGAGACGGTCTGCGTAAGGCGCATATATATAGACATGGATGATATTCGCCTCATCTCCCAGCACATAATCCGCACACCGTCCGACTATCACGCATGAGCCCTTTGCTGCAAGCTCACGGATGACCTCTGACTGGGCTTCAAATACTGCTCTCTGATGCTCTGACGAATCATTGCCCAATGGAAAAAGCATCCTGAAAAATCCAGATTTCTTTTCCTCGATATTACTTACCACAGAGACAGGCAGGTTCATCTTTTTTGAGGCCGCCTCCACTATGTCTCTGTCGTAGCATTCTACGTTCAAAAGCTCTGCAAGCCGCTTTGCTATAGGACGTCCAAGGCTTCCGAAATTTCTGTTTATGGTTATTATGAATTTTTTCATTGATTTATCCCTCCAGGAACCTTGACAAAAATGCCTTTGTTCTTTCTTCTTTAGGGTTTCCGAATACCTCCGCCGGAGTACCCTCCTCGACTATATATCCATCTGCCATAAAAATAACCCGATCCGCCACATCTCTGGCAAATGCCATCTCATGCGTAACGACTACCATAGTCATTCCATCCTTGGCGAGATCTCTCATAACGTTTAAGACCTCTCCGACAAGCTCAGGATCAAGCGCAGAGGTCGGCTCGTCGAAAAGCAGGGCATCCGGCTCCATTGCCAGAGCTCTTGCAATCGCTACACGCTGCTGCTGTCCACCTGAAAGCATCGAAGGCTTTGCCTTTGCTTTATTTGCAAGGCCTACTTTGTTTAGAAGCTCCATTCCAAGAGCCTCCGCCTCTTGTTTATTCTTATGGCCTGTAAGAATGGGCGCCATAGTGACATTTCCCAAAACATTTTTCATAGGAAACAGGTTAAAGCGCTGGAATACCATTCCAACCTTTTCCCTGAATGCCCGGATGTCGGCATTTTTATCAAGAAGATTTTTGCCCTTATATAAAATTTTGCCGCCAGTCGGTTTTTCAAGCTGGTTGATACACCTTAAGAAAGTACTTTTACCTGATCCGGAAGGACCGATGATACAAACCACCTCACCGCTGTGGACCTTTACATTGATGTCCTTCAGCACCTCCAGATCATCAAAGGATTTTTTGAGATGATCGGCTTCAAGTAAGACTTCATCTGTCATAAAGCGCTCCTTTCTATTTATGAATACGATTCTCTACTACCTTCTGCAAAACCATCAGTGCTGACAAAAGCAGCAGATAAAACAGAGCGCAGAGGGTATACGCGGGAATGGTATTGTATGTTCTTGATACATAGTTCTGTGTCTGTCTGGTAATCTCATTTACAGAGATCATTGACAAAAGCGCCGTATCCTTGACAGAGATAATAAACTGATTAAAAAGTGCCGGTATCATAGACTTAAATGCCTGTGGTATCACGATGTGCCATAGGATTTTGCTCTCGGAAAGGCCAAGCGCTCTTCCGGCTTCCTTTTGACCGATATCAATACTTTCCAGTGAGCCTTTTACGATAGAAGAAATAAATGCGCCAGAATTCAGCGTGATTACAACTATTCCTGCTACCTCACTGTCTATTATGTAACGGCTTCCCTGTACTGCTGTAATAATGGCCGGAACTACAAAGTAGACATAAAGGGCCTGTACTACAATAGGAGTACCGCGCATGATCCATACATATACATTCGCGATGCCTTTTGCCACAACGTTTTTACACTGCAGGGCATAGCCCGCAAAAGCTCCGAGAATAAATCCAAAAAGGATGCCGATCAGTGCAACCTGCATTGTAATCTTCAGGCCTCGAACCAGCATTGGCACGAATGTTCTAAGCAATTCAACTGACATATATTTTCTCCTTTTCGCTGCCGATGGAAGCAAAGCGGAACCGAGGTTCCGCCCTTCCTGATTTATTCACACCACTTTTTGTTCAGTTTATCGAGTGTACCGTTATCACGGAGATAATCAATTGCTGTGTTGAAGTCATCAACGATATCCGGATATTTTTTGCAGATATCAAATGAGAAAGCAATTGCGTAAGGTGCCTGGCCTGTATAGAATTCATCGCCTACTGTCTTCAGATTTATCTGGCCTGTCTTGATAGCGTAGTTGGTACCTGGAAGATCATAGATAGTTGCATCTGCCTGTCCATCCTCTACTGCCTTATAGGCAAGTGCCTGTGAATCAAAGGCCTGGATACAGCTCTCCGGAAGGTTTGCTACTCCGTATTCATATGCGATTGTACCTGTCTGAAGTGCCACTGTATAATCTCCACCTGTCAGATCATCGACACTCTTGATTTTGTCATTGTCCTTACCTACAACAACTACAATACCTGCGTCATAATATGTTTCTGAAAAATTCATGCTCTTCTTTCGTTCATCTGTCGCACAAAGCGCTGCGGCTGCAACATCTAAGGTTCCCTGGCCAATTGAAGTACCAAGCGGGCCGTAATCCATATCCTGATATGTTCCGCCTGCAACGGTAAAACCAAGAATCTTCTGAAGCTCATCTAACATTCCGATATCATATCCCTGAAGTGTAGTTCCATCCTCTGCAAAGTATGAGAACGGTGCGTATGTACCTGAGGTTCCGATGTTAAGTGTTACTCCCTTGAGCGCATCCTGTACTGAACAGGTGGATGCATCTCCCGTAGCTGTCGTGGCTGCTGAGCTTGAGGATGACGAGGTGCTGCTGGAAGCCTGGCTTCCACATCCGGCAAAACTTGCCATAGCAATAGCTGCTGTCGTCAGGATCGCTGTTAATTTTCTTACTGTCTTCTTCATAATGGTTTCCTCCTTTGCACTATTGATGATGTCTTTGCCTCCTTCATGCAGATAACAAAAAACAGACAAAAACGTTTTTTAGACGTCTTTGTCTGTCTTTTATTTCCTTTGGGAAGCTTACACGTATAATAATTTTCTTCCGGGCTTTTGTAAACTTCACGATTTTCATGAAAGGTATGAAAAATTGGAATGCAAAAGCATAAGCAGGGACATTTTTTAAACGCAGGGTGCCGGAAAATCCAAGAAAAACCGCCATTCTTAGCCGAAAATATATTTACAAATTTTAAGTGATAGTCTATAATTTGTCTAAGAAAAGTCAACGGAGACCATTCAGTTTTTGAATGAGCTCCGCTTTTTTTATACGAAAAATGAATGGTTCAGGAGAATAAAATATGGAAATATCAAAATATGCTCTGTTTGAGGATGTAGCTGAAACACATAATTTTACCAAAAGTGGTGACAGGCTCGGTTATACTCAGCCTGGAGTATCTCATACCTTAAAATCCTTAGAGAATGAGCTTGGCTTCCCGCTTTTTCACCGAACTAAAAACGGTGCTTTCCTGACCTCAGAGGGCAAGGCAATTCTTCCTCTTGTAAGACAGCTTCTGACTGTAAATGAACACCTGGAGGAGACTATTTCCTCGTTAAATGGCCTTACCACTGGTCATATAACTATTGGCTGCTTTGCCAGTATATCGAGAAACTGGCTGCCTCAGATAATATACTCATTCCGTCAGGATTACCCGGGAATTGAAATCGAGCTTTTGGAGGGTGGTACTGACGACATAGTTGGATGGATTGAAAACCAGTCCGCTGATTTTGGCATGCTCTCACACAGGCATACCAGCTCCTTAAACTGGATCCCGCTGTGTGAGGATCCTCTGGTGGCAATTCTTCCAAGGGACTCCAAATATGAAAAAATGGAATCCTTTCCAGTTGAAGAGGTGACCAGGCAGCCCTTCATCATGTCAGCCGAGGGCACTGATTATGATATTCATTATCTCCTCGAAAAATCAAAGATACGCCCAGACATACACTTTACCTCAAAGGATGACCATGCTATCGTTTCAATGGTCTCTCACCACCTGGGCATAAGTATTCTGCCAAAGCTGGTTGTAGAGGATGCATACTATGACTTCATAGCAAAGCCTTTATTCCCGTATTTCAAGCGTGATCTGGGAATCGCCTACGGGGACAGCAGCCTTTCACCTGCCTCACGTAAATTCATTGCGAAAATACAGGAATGTCTTTTGGAAAATTCTGCCGCCTCATAATGATGCTTCCACCGAAACCATCTTATCATTTGCTTTTATAGCTGGTTAAAAAGCCGCATCGTCGTGTCCGGACCGATGCCTCCAGACTGCCTTTTTACATCCTCACCTACATAAAAATTCCTCGAAACCCTTGCCGTGTACAGCATATCACTAAAGGCGGGCACCGCCCTTTCATTTATCACGCAGCAGGCCACATACATATCAGGAGCTAAGATGTCACGGATAGTTTTCCCTGTGTTTATCACTGAATCCACCAGGATAACGTTCTTCGTGCCAGGCCTTTCGAATTTCTGATGCTTTGGATCGTAGGTCTCTAATCTGCAGCCCAGTGCAAAATACATGCCCTCTGCAAAGAATATCCCGCCCCGCATTATAGCCACAATCGTGGTATCCAATGGATTGAGCTCAGGCAGATGCTCCGCTACAAGCCCGCCGAGCCTCATATGGGCCTTAGCAAGCCTTGGACCCGATACGCCCGAATCCGATTTGGTTATCGCAATAAGCTCCTTTACCTCTTCAGTCTTTTCTAATTCAAACAATTACAAGTCCTCTTAAATCCTTTCCCTTCAACGATCTGCTGAAGGATTCATCCTGCCTCTGAACCAGAAATCCTCTATCAGCCTGCTTCAGCATATAGTAATCATTCATGCTGTCCCCATATGCGAGAACGCGCTTTCCTGCCCTCTGAAGCTTCTTCGTAATAAAAAACTTTGTCTCGGCAGACATCTCAGTCCCAAAGTAGCAGGGAACGCCAAGCTCTCTGGATATAAAATCCCAGACACGTTCATGGCCTGATGTGAGAATACAAGTATCTTCATTTATTTTTTCACAGACGTTCTCGTTAAGAGAAACCGGCATGCGCGTTAATTTTTCAAAGCTGTAGCTTTCAAACTCCTTTGCCTGCTTCCACGACTGATATCCGGTATAAAAATTCCCGTCATAAAGCTGCGTAGTATATCCAAACACCGCATTTGAGGTGTCCTCGATAGTAACAGTTCTATCGCCGTCCATAAGTGTAATCTTACGAGACCTGCTTTTCGAAAGGATGTCACCTGCGCACCTTTCCGCCATGGAAACGCAGCTGAACCCACCAATCACATCCTTTAAAAAATAAACGACATCCGAGACATCATCAAAACTGTTTTGTGGCGGATTGTCAACCACATAGAAATCCTTATCGTTCGCGTGACAGAATGCCCTCAGAGCCTCTATTTCTCTATTCTGCCATTCAGCTATGTCATAGGCCAGATATTTCTGGTTCTTTTCAGAGCCTTCCATCCTCTCCCGCAGCACCTCAGGAGATATGTAGAGGTAGACAAAGGCATCGTACAGGCGGCCGTCACTTTCTGTAAAGGCAATCCTGTCACCAAACGCATAGTGTCCGTCCATTATAAATGAGTCCTCAGCCATCAGATGGTCTGCTAACTGCTGGCGCGCGATTTTCTTATTCTCTTCATCCTTTTTATCAAAATCCGGGCACAACTCACGAAGCATCCTGCTTCCGGAAATCACCCTGATAAAGTCGATTTTTTCCAGAATGAATGATTTCCCGGCTGATGGCATTCCATACAGACCAATCCTCATAGCGACTCCTTATAGCAATAATTCCTGTCAAACTGAAGCGATAATTTTTCCAGCTTATCAAATGTCATATCGTATTTACCGACTGGAGGCAGATCGATACAGTTCCCGCAGTAGTATATTTTTCCATTCGAGAAAAAATAATTATTAATCCCTGCGCCACACCTGCCGCCGTACATGGTACAGTCGAGGCCGCCTCTTCGTACCGGAATTTCCTTCTCTGCCCTTGTCAAGAACTCTCTATAATCCTCAAGTGATATTCCGTATTTTCCTATCATCCTTGAAAAAGTAACCCTTGTCCCAAATGGTTTAAAGAATTCTATTACTCTATCGGCATTCTCAATAGTCTCCTTTCCGACAGTTGCGTTAAACGTCGGATAATGACCTGTTACCTGTCTGTAACGCTCTACTGTCTTCATCGCCCTATCGAACGAGCCACAGCGGTTTAGATCATGAAGCTCCTTATATCCATCAATAGAGAACCCAACATTTACCTTATGATTTTCTAAAAATTTCCAGTCATCATCTGACAGATTTACCGTTCCATTCGTAATAGTATAGACGCTGATATTTTGAGAATCCTCTAAGTAAGCTATATATGATTTGAGTAACGGCCAGTCGAGAAAGCCTTCACCATTTCCTACAAAGCCGATCTTAAAACTCCTAGCGTCATATTTTTTCACGTTAGCTATGATTTTAAAAACATCCATGTCTTGGGATTCGATTTTACCCTTTTCATGAAAATGGCAATACCGGCAGTGAAGATTGCACCTGTTGTTTATTGAAATACAGATCCTGTCAATCATTTTTTACCTTCTGCGTGCTGTTTTTTTATAATAACTGCCATACCTTCTTCGCTCTGTCTCCAAAAACTCCATGTAACGGTCCTCTGCGGTATATCCATCCCTGTCTACGATTTTTGGATCAGCTCCTGCCTCAAGCAGAATATCCCTGCATTCAAGCCATCCCCAATAGCATGCCTTTATCAGTGCTGTAAAGCCATTTCCATCCTGCTGATTAAGGCTTGTCCTAGGATCATTGCAGAGCTCCCTTACAAACTCCTTCTTATTGTCCCAGGCAGCTATCATAAGAGGCATATTCCCATCATTTTTCTGTCGAATCTTCCCGGAATCGTCAGGGTTACGGCTTCCGACATTCGGATCCGCCCCACATTCATGCAGGAGAAATTTAAACATCTCAAAATCTCCGTTCTGTACAGAATGGGAAAGAGGTGGCAGGTAATACTTTCCATTATCTCTCTTGTTTACATCAGCTCCATGGGCGATAAGCCACCTGATTTTTGCCTTTCTTCCAGCCATTGGTTCCTTCCTGTTCCTGACTACAGAGATGATCAGTGTAAATCCGTTTCCCTCCGGGAGATAGGCATTTAACTCATCTGCATTTGGAATCGATATGCCAAGGACCTTTTCTATATCATCGTAGGAATCTGCGTAGTAGGCGTTTATTTTTCTTAGAGTGTCTATATCTGTCAGGTTCTGTTTCCGTGCGATGTATGTTCCAAGAAATAGAGCATGGATTTTTTCATTTCCACTGAGCCTTGCAGAAAAGCCTGCATCATTGGTTATAATGTCCACCTCACAATTGAACTCCTCCGCGCAGGCCCTTGCCACTGAAATGATTTTTGTATCGTTGTTTCCAGAATTCTTGTTCCCGTGAAAATCACGGGTAATAACGTTGGGCTTTCCGTCTATGCTTTTTAAAATCTGCCAGGCTGTTGTAGACAGGCTGTTATTTTTTTTATGATCCTTTATATAATCGAGTTCATTCTCAACTATATCAGGTACAATTACCTTGCTGTACTCTCTGCTCAGCTCGTCTATCAGCTGAACATTTTTGAGCAGGGCGGACGTATCCGTCACAACAACCCTCGTTCCTCTTAAGAACTGCTCCTTCTGCTCCGTTGTAAGCCCGAGCTTGTCACAATAATCCTCGGCGAACCCAAGCACGGTTTTATAGCTGGTGCTCCCACCTACCTTCTCTGCGCGGGAAAGCGTTGACTTATTACATCCAATCAGCTCTGCCATATCTGACTGGGATTTGTGATTTTTCTCTCGAAGCTCGACCATTCTCTTTCTCAAGAAATCGCATTGTACCTGCTCGCTCATGCTGACTCCTCCTTCGGTTATTTTTTCAATAGCTATGTATATAAATCCTGGGGATTATCTGCGATTAGACTCTATCCGTAATATATCATTCAGTTGCATCTTTATCAATTTAAATCGGATTATTGCAACAGATTAAGAGATATTGCATCAGATTTCTCAAAAAAATGACACATTTTTAATAATTTTTTCTTGTATATGCTTAACAAAAATATTAAATTTAAATAAAGTATGTAGTACGTAACTTATTTGCTGAGTATATATGGGAGGCAGAGATGGCTGATAGTCAGGTCGTTTATACTAACGATAACTGTATTGGATGTAACAAGTGTGTGAGAGTATGTCCGTGCATCGGCGCGAACTATTCAGTAGAAAAGGACGGAGCGAACAGGATCGATGTAGATCCGAACAGATGCGTTGCCTGCGGCTCGTGCTTTGACGCCTGCGAGCATCATGCAAGAGAGTTTAATGATGATACTGATGCGTTTTTCGCAGATCTCGCTAAGGGAGAAAAGATTTCGATTCTTTTGGCACCTGCGTTCAAGGCCAATTACCCGAGAGAATATGGCCAGGTTCTCGGTGGCTTAAAAAAGCTTGGAGTAAATCATATCATCAGCGTTTCATTCGGAGCAGACATCACTACCTGGGGATATCTGAATTACATATCAAAGCACAAATTCCTCGGCGGTATTTCTCAGCCGTGCCCGGCTTTAGTCCGCTACATAGAGCACTATGAGCCAACTCTTATACCGAAGCTTTTCCCGGTACAGAGCCCTATGATGTGCGCCGCCATTTACGTCAGAAAGCAGATGGGAATCACAGATAAGCTCGCGTTCATAAGCCCTTGTATCGCAAAGAAGTATGAGATCACCGATCCGAATAATGGCGGCTATGTGAGCTACAATGTCACCTTAGATCACATGATGAAATACGTAAGAGAGCACGGAATCATGTCAAGCGACGCTACAGATGAGGTGGAATACGGTCTCGGTTCTATCTACCCTATGCCGGGCGGACTTAAGGAGAATGTCTACTGGTTCTTAGGCGATGACGTGTATATCCGTCAGATGGAGGGTGAAAAGCATCTCTATAATTTCCTTGCGAACAACAGAGAAAAGATTGCAAAAGGCGAATCCAAGTATTTATTCTACGATGTTTTAAACTGCGGTCAGGGCTGTCTGTACGGAACAGGCTGCGAGGCCGACAAGGCTGAGGATGACGATGTGTACAGCTCTCTTTTAGATATTCGTGAAGATTCAAAGAGGGATAAAAAGACTGCCTGGGGCAGAAAACTTTCTCCTGCACAGAGGTTAAAGAAATTTAACGAGCAGTTCAAAAACCTCGACCTGAATGATTACCTGAGAAAATACACTGACCGTTCGGCAGAGGCAGCATTCAGAATCCCTACAGAAGCAGAGCGTAACGATATCTACAACGATATGTTAAAGACCACAGATGAGAGCCGCCATATAAACTGCTCCTGCTGTGGATATGACACCTGCGAAAAAATGGCCGATGCCATCTACAATGGCTTCAACCGCAAGGAAAACTGTATCTTCTACACGAAGCAGCTGGTAGAAAAAGGCAGAGAGAAGGCTGATACTCTTGCTAAGCAGGTAACAGAAGAGAAAAATACTATTGCTGCACAAAAGGATAAGATTCAGCATACTATTTCTGATATCAATGATTCGTTTGAACAGCTGTATCAGGCTATCGATAACATGTCTGCCGGAAATGATAACAATGCTCAGGAGAGCACAGAGATCTCCTCAGATATGGTCGACGTCAGCAAATTCTGTGAAAGCCTCGTAAGCTCAATGAGCGAGATCAATAATATCTTTGATGAGCTTGAAAAGAACAACGCCGAGGTTGTAGACATAGCAAAGCAGACCAACCTGCTCGCATTAAATGCCAGCATCGAGGCTGCAAGAGCTGGAGATGCCGGAAGAGGCTTCGCTGTCGTCGCGGAGCAGATCAATTCTCTCGCCACTGAATCCTCTGACACCGCAAACAAGAGCAATGAGAGCCAGTCCAGGGCAATAGATTCCGTTAGCAGGCTGACTCAGGACGCGCAGAATCTTCAGGAAACTATAAATGGCGTAAATGACAAGACTACAGATCTGGCAGCAGCCGCTCAGCAGATAGCGGCTTCAGTACAGACGCTTCTCGAAACTGCGGCACAGATCAAGGATAAGCTTGAAGAGCTTTCAACACTCTGATAAAAACAGAACGCTCCGCTGCGGGGTTTCCCTCACAGCGGAGTTTTTCTCTCTTAGATCTTCGCCAGCGGTACCTTCTTTGTGGGCGCCGGAAAGGCTTCGTTTATTTTTATTTCAGGACAGAAACGGTCTCCGGGCGCAAAAAAAGGACCGCCAGAATTATCTGGCGGTCCCGGATCATTATAGTAAGGAGGTTCTGTTCGCTAAGTTCATGCATCGCCTACGGCTCGCATTCACTAATCTCACAGAACGGCCTCGCTTGTGATTCGAACTTCGCTATCGCTTGTTCTAATCTACAAGCTTTCGGTCAGTCAAGGTGAGGGCCTGCTGGTACAAGTGCCTTACCAGCGTCGTTGCCTTCATACTTCTTGAAGTTCTTGATGAATCTCTGTGCGAGATCCTTGGCCTTATCATCCCACTCAGATGCATCCTTATATGTATCACGAGGATCGAGGATAGCCGGGTCTACGCCTGGAAGCTCAGTCGGAACCTCGAAATCAAAGTAAGGGATCTTCTTAGTAGGAGCCTTGTCAACGTCACCGCTCTGGATAGCTGTGATGATGCCTCTGGTATCCTTGATAGAAATTCTCTTTCCAGTTCCGTTCCATCCGGTATTTACGAGGTATGCCTTAGCGCCGCTCTTCTCCATCTTCTTTACGAGCTCCTCTGCATACTTGGTAGGATGAAGCTCAAGGAAAGCCTGTCCGAAGCAAGCTGAGAATGTAGGAGTAGGCTCTGTGATACCTCTCTCTGTACCAGCCAGCTTTGCAGTAAATCCTGACAGGAAGTAGTACTTTGTCTGCTCCGGTGTAAGGATAGATACAGGAGGAAGAACTCCGAATGCATCAGCTGAAAGGAAGATAACGTTCTCTGCAGCCGGTCCGTGAGAGATAGGCTTAACGATCTTCTCGATGTGATAGATAGGATAAGAAACACGGGTGTTCTCAGTAACAGACTTATCTGTGAAATCGAGCTTTCCGGTCTTGTCATCTACAGTAACGTTCTCAAGAAGAGCGTCTCTCTTGATAGCGCCATAGATATCAGGCTCAGCATCCTTATCAAGGTCGATAACCTTTGCGTAGCAGCCTCCCTCGAGGTTGAATACACCGTTGTCGTCCCAGCCGTGCTCATCATCACCGATCAGAAGTCTCTTAGGGTCAGTAGAAAGAGTGGTCTTTCCTGTTCCTGAAAGTCCGAAGAAGATAGATGTATGCTCGCCGTTGTAATCTGTGTTTGCTGAGCAGTGCATTGAAGCGATGCCCTTCAGAGGAAGGTAGTAGTTCATCATAGAGAACATACCCTTCTTCATCTCGCCGCCATACCAGGTATTGATGATAACCTGCTCGTGGCTTGTGATGTTGAATACTACAGCTGTCTCTGAGTTAAGACCAAGCTCCTTGTAGTTCTCAACCTTTGCCTTTGAAGCGTTGTATACGATGAAATCAGGCTTGAAGTTTGCCTGCTCTTCTTCTGTAGGACGGATGAACATATTCTTAACGAAATGTGCCTGCCATGCTACTTCCATGATGAAACGGACAGCCATTCTGGTATCCTTGTTTGCACCGCAGAAACCATCTACTACATAAAGCTTCTTGTTTGAGAGCTCTTTCTTAGCGATGTCCTTAACAGCGGTCCAAGCTTCCTGTGAAGCAGCGTGGTTGTCGTTAGGATACTCAGGAGTGTTCCACCATACGGTATCCTTTGAATTATCATCCATAACGATGAATTTATCCTTAGGAGAACGGCCGGTGTAGATACCTGTGAATACGTCTACAGCGCCGAGCTCTGTGTTATGGCCGACCTCATAGCCAGTAAGAGAAGGATCAGTCTCCTCCTTGTACAGCTCTTCGTAAGAAGGGTTGTAGACGATTTCGGTCGTACCGGTGATTCCGTACTGTGTCAGATCGATATTAGCCATTTGATAACCTCTTTCTGATTTTGTGATTGTATTTTTAAAAGTACCGAGAACTATTATAACGTATTGACTTGAAAAATCAACATTAAATCCGGACTAAATTTGTTAAGTGTCTCTAAAATACCCTCCCGTCTGCTTGTAAAAATTTTCTAAAACTGATAAAATAGTTCTTATATTTGTACACATGGAAAAGAAGAAAGAAAGCGAGGTACGTATTGCCATCGAGTTACAGTAAGATCACACCAGAGATAGAAAAACTCGCGAGCCTTACAGAGAAGGCTTCTTATGTGAACCCAGAGCTCTACACCGAATACGGCGTAAAGCGCGGACTCAGGGACTTAAACGGAAAGGGTGTCTTAGTCGGCATCACGAATATTTCCGAGGTGAACTCACAGCGTGTCATCGACGGAAAAAATGTCCCGATCCCGGGCGAGCTCTACTACAGAGGCTATAACGTCCAGGACATCGTAAAGAATATCAAACCGGATAACCACTTCGGCTTCGAGGAGATCACTTATCTGCTCCTTTTCGGAGAGCTTCCTACAAAGCAGCAGCTCCATGATTTCATGAAACTGCTGTCCTCATACAGGACCCTCCCGAAGAATTTCGTCCGCGATTCTATCCTGAAGAAACCGTCGAACGACATGATGAATTCACTTGCCAGGTCGGTCCTCGCCCTCTATTCATACGACGATAATCCGGATGATATCAGCGAGGAGAACGTCTTAAGACAGTGCCTTCAGCTGATCGCGATGTTCCCGCTGCTCTCGGTATATGGCTACCAGGCATACCGCTACTACAGCAAGGGCGACTCGCTTATCATACACCGTCCGAAGAAAGAGTACTCGACGGCAGAGAATATCCTCCACTGTCTTAGAGACGACTCGAGTTTTACTCCAATCGAGGCAAAGCTTTTAGACGTGGCTCTGATCCTTCACGCAGAGCACGGCGGCGGAAATAACTCGACTTTTACTACTCATCTGGTATCTTCATCGGGAACGGACACGTATTCAGCCATCGCAGCTGCCCTCGGTTCACTGAAGGGACCTCGTCACGGCGGCGCGAATATCAAAGTCGTAAAAATGTTCGCAGACCTGAAGAAGCATGTAAAGGACTGGACCGACGAGGAAGAAGTCGGCACATACTTACGTGCCCTGCTCCATAAGGAAGCCTTCGATCACGCCGGACTTATCTACGGTATAGGACACGCCGTCTACTCCATTTCAGATCCGCGTGCAGTTATCTTCCAGGGATATGTAGAGCAGCTCGCCGAGGCCAAAGGCTACGAGAAGGAATACGCCCTCTACTCGCTCGTCGAGAGGCTTGCGCCGCAGATCATCTCCGAAGAGAGAAAAATCTATAAGGGTGTCAGTCCGAACGTAGATTTTTTCAGTGGATTCGTATATCAGATGCTCGGTCTTCCGATAGAGCTCTTCACTCCTATCTTCGCTATCGCGCGAATCGCAGGATGGTCGGCTCACCGCATGGAAGAGATCTGTCACCACGATAAGATCATGCGTCCTGCTTACATGACTGTAGCAGAGCACAGAGAATACGTTCCTATAGACGAAAGGTAACACAGCATGAAGAACTTCGATGTAATGCTGATCTTCGATCTGATCATAGCAGCCCTGGGCGCCTACCTTCTCTATTCGGCGTTCAGGATGAAAAAAGAGCAGGAAGTCCCGGCCATTTTTCTGGCAAAGGAAGAGATGGACAGATGCGAGGACAAGAGCGGTTTTGCCGCATATATGTTCCCGAAAACGGTGATCTTCGCTGTCGTAAGTGTTGTCAGCGGAATTTTATGCTTCCTGGCTGACATAAAAGTATTGCCTTTGGACAAAAAAAGCGGTAATATTTTTGGTATAGTAATGCTTCTCATTTTTCTTGCAGCCTGGCTGTATTTTACAGTTTTCCTGAAGAAGGCGAAGGAGAAGTATTTCAAACCAGATATCTATATATGATATAAAAGAGGAAAACAGACATGAAAGAAAACGCAAAAATCCTTATAGGTGATGATTCGATCCTTGCAAGGCAGCAGCTTAAGGACGTTATAGCCCTCTATCTCGACAGCCCGGTATTCATAGAGGCTGCCAACGGAAAGGAAGCTGTCAGCAAGTACGAAGAAGAAAAACCTGACCTTACTTTTTTAGACATAGTAATGCCGGTACGCGATGGGATCCTTGCCACTCTTGAGATCACAAAGAAAGACAAGGATGCGAAGATAATCATCGTCTCTTCCATCGGAACCCAGAAGCAGCTTACAGCAGCTGTTCAGGCAGGCGCCATAGACTTCGTGCAGAAGCCGGTAAAGGACGAACTGATACAGCAGCTTTTAGTCAAATACTTAGGGGGAGAATGATATGTACGCACAATTTTTTGGAAGTTACCTGTTAAGTAAGAACGCCGTCACTCCGAAGCAGCTGACTGAGGCCATCTCGCATCTGTCAGACGTTCACATAAAGCTCGGCACCCTCGCGATGCACATGGGCTATATGACAGCTGAGGAAGTGAACGAGGTCTGCTTCTTACAGACACGTGAGGACAAGCATTTCGGACAGATCGCCATCGAGAGGAATTACCTCTTCGAGGATCAGCTGAATGAACTGCTGAATACCCAGTCTCCTGACTATCTCCTGTTAGGTCAGAACCTCGTGGACATGGGCGCCCTGACGAATAACCAGTTGGAGGAGCTGCTCCTCGGCTACCAACAGGAGAACGAGCTGAAGTACGGTACGGAATCGAATGAGATCCCGGATGAGACGATGCAGCTCGTGAACAAATTCTTCGAGCAGACCGGCAGACCGATCCCGAAGAATATGCTAATCTACATGAACCTCCTGTTCAATGACTTAGTCAGGTTCATCGGATTCGATTTCACACCGCTGACTCCGGTATTTGTCACTTCGTATGACACGAACTACTGCATCACACAGCGGATCACCGGTGTGCTGCCGCTCCTTACAGCTATAGATATGGAGCCAGATACAGCCATTGCTTTCGCCGGCAGATACGCGAAGATGGACTTCAACGAGTTCAATGAATACGTCAAGGCTTCGCTCGAGGATTTCATAAATCTCCACAACGGACTCTTCTCGGTAAATATGTCAAATACCTATTCAAAGGAAGCCGAGCTTGACCCGCCGGGGCACACAGAAGAAAAGAGCCTGGAGCTCTCAGATGACGCTTTCATAGTTCCTATCATCTACCCGTTCGGAACAATCTATTTCATAGTCAGTTCCCTTCCTGGCGAGGAAGACAAAAAAGAAGCATAACAAAAGCCGCCCACATCGGGCGGCTCTTTTTTTGATCTGTTCTATTTTCAGATATTTAAAAATTTCTTAACTACTGTAGGCATTTCACTGACTTCACAGATCGTCTTATGACGTACAGGCGCTGACTTTATCTCTTCGATAGCTGGAGGTATCTTCGTCTTCGAAGCCTCTGACAGGTCATCGGTCAGCTCGAGGTCAGTTTTATTTTTATCATCACGGCCGATAGCTTCCATTACAGTTCTCGTGAACTTATAAGGGCTGGCAGTAGATGCGATGACTACAGGCTTATCATCTCCGATATCCTTTAAGTACTTCTGATATACAGCGCTTGCTACTGCAGTGTGCGGATCGATCACATATCCGGTATCATCGTAGACTCTCTTTATCTCAGCCTTTGTCTCAGCCTGGTCTGCGAAATTCCCGTAGAAGTCGGATAATTTTGCTCTCATCTCAGGCGTGATCGTGTATTTGCCGTCGACACTCAGCTCTTTCATGAACTCGCTGTCTTTCTTGTCGTCTTCTCCGGCTATTTTATAGATCAGACGCTCGAGGTTCGATGAGATAAGGATGTCCATCGAAGGTGAGCTGGTCAGATGGAATTCGCGGTTCTTATCATAGGTTCCAGTTCCGAAGAAATCGTAAAGGACTTTGTTCTCGTTCGAAGCGCAGATCAGCTTGTCTACAGGGAGTCCCATCTGCTTTCCATAGTAGCAGGCGAGGATATTTCCGAAGTTCCCGGTAGGAACGGTGACATTTATCTTATCGCCGCTCTTAATCTTTCCTTCCTTCAGAAGGCGGGTGTATGCGTATACGTAGTAGACGATCTGCGGTACTAGACGGCCGATATTTATCGAGTTAGCAGATGAGAACTGGAAGCCCTTATCGTTAAGCTCTCTGTTCAGCTCCTCGTCTCCGAACATCTGCTTTACACCTGTCTGTGCCTGGTCGAAGTTCCCATTGATGCCGACTACAAAAGTATTGTCCCCTGTCTGGGTCACCATCTGTCTCTTCTGGATGTCAGACACGCCGTCCTTAGGGAAAAATACGATGATCTTCGTCCCCGGCACATCGGCAAAGCCTGCGAGAGCAGCCTTTCCGGTATCTCCGGATGTAGCTGTAAGGATAACGATCTCATTTTTTATATCGTTCTTCTTTGCGGCAGTCGTCATCAGATGCGGCAGGATCGAGAGCGCCATGTCCTTGAAAGCGATCGTCTTTCCATGGAACAGCTCGAGATAATAAACTCCGTCAGCGTATGTCAGCGGCGCTATCTCCTCGGTGTCAAACTTCGAGTCATAGGCGCTGTCGATGCAGTGCTTAAGCTCAGCCTCTGTGAAGTCTGAAAGCATCAGCTTCATGACCTCGTAAGCCACCTGCCTGTAATCCATCTCTGCGAGCTCTTCAAAAGTCTTATCAAGCTTCGGGATCTCAGTAGGCACATACAGACCGCCATCCGGTGCAAGTCCCTGCAGGATAGCCTGTGAAGCCGTGACCCTGTCACTCTTATCTCTCGTACTTACGTATTCAACGCTCATCTTTTTCTTTCTCCTTCTGTTTCTGTAAAAGACAACTGTCCGTATCACACGAACGCATCTATTATAAATAAAATGCCCTTTTTCGTCAATATATGTTAAAATAAATCCATGTCCTACGGTATATACAAAACCAAGCTGAAAAACGGCACTGACAGCTTCCGCGTCAGTTTCTACCATAATAAAAAGCATATCGCCATCGGAAGCTACCCTGATGAAAAAATGGCTGGCAAGGCCTTAGATGAGGCTTTAAAGCTCTATGATGACACGACTATCACCATCTGGAACTTCCGCAATTTCATCACCACAGTCTCTACCGACAAGTGCGTTACTATCTTAAATCACCGGGACCACAATGTATATATCCGGACGCCTATCTACCTGATGCAGGGCTATTTTCTATATTTTCTCGATGGTTTCGGGATCCTGAAATTCGATAATGACGATCTCTTCTACTACTCTACCCACCGGATCCTTATCCACGACGGGCATCTGTATGTAAATGACTACGGCTCGCAGTATTCACTTTTTTCCCGGTACGGCATCAGGAACTTCGCAGTCAAGGGAGTCGACTACGACTTCGCAAACGGTGACTCCACTGACCTGCGCTACGAGAATGTCATAGTCATAAACCCGTACAATGGCGTCCGCCAGATAGATAATAACGGAATGATCCGCTTCGAGGCAAAGATCCATATAAACGGCTACATAAGGCTCGGCATCTTCCGCTCGGTCGAGGAAGCAGCCACTGCCTATAACAAAGCCGTGGACTACTGTCAGTCACACGGCATTGATAAGAATTATGTAAAAAACTATGTAGTTGACTTAAGTGCCGACCAGTACAGGGAACTCTACTCAAAGATAGATCTGCCTGAAAGCCTTATAAACTCAGTCTCTTAGTCTGTCGTATCTACCAGATGCGGGATAGGAAGAAAATCAGGAAGGCCGTCGTTGAAAGACAGATCAACCTCTCCCTGTATCAACGGTTTTAAGTATTCTACCATTTTTTCAGTCACATCATTGCCACGCTCGTTTATAAAGTCACGCGGTACATTCTTCACTCCGTTTGCTACGTCGGAAACCGGAACCGATGAGTAGCTGATCTGATAAGGATCGTCACTTACCCTTTCGATAGAAGTCATAAGCCCGGTCTTTCCCTCTTCTGCCAGGTCTACTCCTGCACTGCCGAGTCCGAAAGCCTCTTCTATATCTGTCTTTGAAGCCAGATGAGAAGCGCATCTCTGAGGGATATTGAGCTCTACGCTCCTGATCTTCACTCCAAGAGCCTGCCCCAGGATGTGCTCTAAGGCTTTGCCGGCTCCAGAAAGCATCAGGTGTCCGAATTTATCTTCCTTCGCATCAGAGGCAGAGATGTAGTCTCCTTTTCTGTCCCTGATCCCCTCTGAAACCGCAATAAGCACTGAGTTTCTCTGCTTTAGAAGAGCCTTCGTATCGGCTATGCAGTTCTCTATCGAAAACGGCACTTCCGGCAGGTAGATAAGCTGCGGAGCGCTGACACTCTCTGTCCTGGCAAGGGCAGAAGCTGCCGTAAGCCAACCGGAATCACGTCCCATGACCTCTACTACAGTAATGCTCTTTACCGGGTAGATCATCGTATCATATGCCATTTCCCTGATCGTCGAAGCCACGTATTTGGCTGCGGAACCGAAACCCGGCGTATGGTCGGTAAACATCAGGTCATTATCGATGGTCTTCGGAACACCGATGACTCTTATCGGAGAGCCCTTTCTCTTGAAGTAATACGCCAGCTTCATGACAGTATCCATCGAGTCATTTCCGCCGATCCCGAAGAATGTATATATATCAAGGCTTCTGAAATAGCTGTACAGCGTGTCATATATCGCAGGCTCTGATTTGGGATCCGGAAGTCTGAGACGGCAGGAGCCTAAATACATCGCCGGTGTCTTCTTCAGCTTTTCGATGAAATCAGGGTCTTCGGATATTTTTTCGGTAAGGTCACAGACCTTCTGCGAAAGCACACCTACTATGCCGTTTATGCCCCCGTAGATATGGTCGTATCCTACCTCAGATGCCCGTTTGATGACACCCGCAAGCGACGAGTTGATAGCTGCCGTCGGACCGCCCGACTGAATTACGATACAGTTCTTCACTGCAAGCTCCTTCCATGTAAAAATAATTCGTAGTGTGTGTAAACGAAGATTTCTGCCCCTGCCTGGTATTTTTCAGGCAGCGAATCCACAGTCGTGTAGGCGACCTCCTGACCAGAGACTGTCACAGGACCTATGATCCCATCCCTCGCCTTTCCTGTCACTCCGTGAATGGCGTCATCCAGGGCCGCCATTACAGCCGCGCACTTCTCTGGCTTTCCACTGTCATAGTCGCTTACTGCCTCGAGATATACGTCTGTCAGGATTCTTATCGCTACCTCTGAAAAAATGTCATCTGGCGTCGTCTTGAGAAAATACCTGATCTGGTTTCTCCATGCGTAGTAAGTGCCGAAAGTGTTCTTTACTTCCGCTCTCTGACCGAGTCCGTGGAGCGCCATTGCAGCACCGACATTCGCAACCTTAAAACCTGCCTGTCTCACCCGGTAGCACCAGGTCGTATCATCCCAGTAGATATAGTTCTCTTCAGGCAGAAGACCGATCTGCTTCACGAGCGAAGTCCGTACCATCAGAGCACAGGCAGGTGCCGCGTCCGAATAGACCACAGCAGGCGATGACCCGTCTTCGATCTGGCCGAAGTAGGGCGACACAGTCCCGCAGAGCTCGTAGCTGATGTCCAGGCCGTAGCACTGGATCAGATCGGGATTGTCTAAAAAATAAATCTTTGCCGCAGCCATACCGCTTTCCGGATCATTGTCCAGATGGCCTGCAAGCACTCCGATGCATTTCTCATCGAGCATGCAGTCGTTATCGACACACATCAGGTACTCGTAGGTCTCATCAGCATCAAGCGCTGCCCGAAGCGCCGTATCAAAGCCACCCGCACCTCCGAGATTTTCATCGGTGACTAAGAGCTTTGTATTTATCTGCGGATTTTCTGTGATGAATTTCTTAATGGCACTGACCGAATCGTCTGTCGAATGGTTGTCACATACATACACATCGAAATCCTTGAAAACCTGCTCAGACACTGCCTGAAGGCACTGTCCTATCATATCCTGCTTATTGTAATTACAGATACATACGGCGACTTTTTTCATAGGCGAAACCTCCGCCCTATATTGTGACATTTATATAAAAAATTTGCAATATAAAGTTTTTCGTGTAAAATAAGCGTTATGGGAATTTTTTCAAGACATGAGACAGAGGCTTGAGACAGACTCATAACTGCTCGAGCAGATCCCTGTCCATCTCATCAGCCCTTTTCTCCCAGGTCTCTGACTTAAGTGCTCTCGCCTTTCCGGTATCGGCTATCTGCTGCATCAGATCCTGATTTCCTAACAGATTCTTTACTACAGCAGGAAGCTCATCAATCGTCGGATAGCCATACCTGTCATCCATTTTTTCCAGCTCGAACATCACGAGCTCCGGATCATCAGAATAACCCAGACCCGCAAAATTCTCCTTCATATAGACTGAAGTATCTGTAAGCACTACAGCTCCGGATAGCATTCCATTGAAAACCCTGTCGTGCGTCCCGTCCTTAAACCAGGTCATAGTGCTTAAGACCATCTTTGCATCGTGCATCCGTTCCACGACTTCATCGGCGGAAATCCTGTACCCGAAATGTACATTCGGTAATTTTATAAAATCACAGTCCTCCCAGCCAGTCCCATATAGCTCTATCTCGATCCCAGCTTCAGCTAAAACCCTTACAGCTTTCTCTCTGTAGTAAGATACAGCGAGCAGATCTATATAGTGGAGCTTTTCTATGACCTCACAGAGTCTCTTATCTGTAAGCTCAACGCCTGCTGCCAAAAGCTCTTTCTCTATGACAGCCTCTGTCGTATTTGACGGATGAGCGATCAGATAGTTAAGGGAATCTGAAGCAATACTTCTCATATCTGCATCTATATCAGAAAAATCATTGTCAAAGTCCGGCATTATCTGCTGCACAAAGACCCTCGAGAGGTTTCCGGCATAGATCACGTCTGTATGCCTCTCTGCTATCGGCTTTACCGGAAGAACTGAAGCCTTCCCGCCATGCCCCATGAACCCGGTAATGCCTATCTCCGGATAAAACCTCTGCACATACTTCATGTGATTTTTGTCAGGGCATAAGACTATAGCCGTCGAAGGCGCAGTGTCGAGAGCCGCCTTATGCGCAAAAGGGTGGTCCATAAGAAAATCGATAAATGGGATCTGAAGCTGCTCCCAGACATTTTTACCGGCGATGATCTCCATACTCATACCGGTGTTATTAAAAGCCAGAGCAGCTGTGACCGGAGTGTTCAGAAACTGGTCAAGCCCTGCCAGAGACTGCATGATTCTCTGGTTGTCGAATGAATAAACTTCATATCCGAGTCTCTCGAACTCAGGTTTCATTGCCAGTGAAAAAATATCCAGGATGTCTCTGCCGGAAAGCATCAGGATCAGCTTTCTTCTGCGCAGGATATGGCTTACAAGGCTTTCTGTCGCAGGCCCGAAGACCGACATAGAGTACTTTCCTTCGTAGAGATTTCTGGCTCTCTCTGCCATACTTTCGTAGACTGACGGGTCAACCAGGATATTCTGGCACCTGATGATGCCTTGAGTCAGGCTCTCTTCATCCTCAGACTTAAAGACAAGTCCGTTCCAGCCATCGGTGATATCATCTGCTACTCCGCAGACACCTGAGACAAGCACCGGCTTTTTCACCATCATGGCTTCACATGCCACCGTGGGCATCGGCTCTATCCTCGAAGGGACGAGCAGAAAATCCATGCCTGCCATGAACTGTATGACTTTTTCATGCGGGATCTTTCCGATATGCTTCACGAGTGAAGGGTACTTTTCTGAAGCCTCTATGACTTTTCCCAGGATCGCAGGATCAGACCTTTGTTCTGACTCGTCTCCACAGAATACAAAAATACATTTATCCCGGAGTTCTTCCGGTAGCTGCTCTATAGTCCTCGCAGCAAAGTCCTGTCCCTTTACCCTGCCATACAGGGCACAGGTGAAGAAACGGATTTTTTTGTGGCCAGGGTCGAATGACTCCCAGTCTGAAGAGTTTACAGCATTTTTTTCATAGAGGTCTTCTACACCGAAATGCAGGATCGGAGTATGAACTCCGTAGCGCTTTTCAATAACACGCTGCACGTAGCCACTCACAGAGAATACATGGATCTGTGACGGCAGATTTTTGATATCGGGAATAACTGATCTGAAATACTCAAAGAAATGCTCTCCCTCATGTATCCACCAGAGCACCGGGACCTCTGTATCCCGGAGCACATGGATGGCTTCGTAGCAGATAAGCGTATTGACGATAAGGCAGTCGTACTCAGCGAATTTCCGGGAATAGAAATCCTTTTTATCGAAAAAATGTGCTTCGATGCTCACCTCTATCCCAAGCTCCTCTGCCTCGGAACGGAGGTCTCCGTCGAGCATCGAGATCATATCTATGTGATGACCGGCTCCGAGAAGCACTTTTACCATATCGAATAGCACTATCGGAGCCCCGGTCCTCGTCAGCTGGTGCGTTATCACAAGTATCTCTGCCATATCAGCTCTCCTGCTTTGCGGCGAATTTCTTCTTTACATCACGGATCACGTACTGGTACGCTATCGCATCAAAAATGCCCGTAATGATCCAGGCTGCCGGATCACCTGCGACTCCGAGCAGGTAGCTGTTGAAATGCATCGAAAGCATGGCGGTCGTAAACCTCGCAACAAGCTCCAATACACCGCCCATCATCGGCAGGAAGCCGTAACCGCAGCCCTGCATCATGTCCCTGTAGATGAAGAGGATTCCCAGCGGCATGTAAAAAATGATCGACATATACGTATAAGGCCTGGCCCACGGCAGGATAGCGTCTATATCGGCATTCGAGCCCAAGAACATCGGAATAGCCGGCTTCAGTAACAGGAGCGCCAGACCGGCACCTAGAAGAGCCGCCACCAGTGAGATCTTCAGTGCTACATGCGAACCCTCGTGAATACGGTCTATATCCTGCTTTCCGAAGTTCTGACCGGTATAAGTAGCCATCGACTGACCGAGAGCCGGGAAAGCCTGAGTCAGAAGGCCTCCGACCTTCGATGAGGCGTTAAATCCAGCAATAGCGTCAGAACCAAAGCGGTTGATGGCCGACTGCATTATCATGGTTCCCGAAGCCGTGATGCCGAACTGGAGTGCCATTGGGAAACCTATAGCCAGCTGTCTTTTTGCGAAGCTGCCCTTGAGTCTCCACTCGTCACGGTGAGGGACGAGCATTTTTACCTTGAGAAGGATATAGATAAGGCAGCAGATGGCTGAAATAGCCTGCGAAGCTATGGTAGCGAGAGCCGCTCCTCTCACCTCCCACTTGAACACGATGATAAAAAGCAGATCCAGGAAGATATTCAGGGTCGCCGAAAGTATCAGGAAAAACAGCGGTGCCTTCGAATTTCCGACCGCGCGAAGCAGTGCAGAGAACAGGTTGTAAAAGCAGACAGCCGCAGTTCCTCCGGTGATTATTATGATGTAGTCATACGCATAGAGATATATATTTGACGGCGTATTCAGCAGGTGTAGAAGCCCCTTCATCGAAAGTATCGAAAAAACAGTCATCACGGCAGAGACTATAACAGACAGAAAAATAGCGTTGGCTACCGACTGCCTTATGCCCTTCTCATCCTTCGCGCCGAATCTCTGCGAAGTCAGCACCGTAAAACCAGTAGCAAGGCCATTTGCAAATCCGAGCACTAAGAACATGATAGTTCCAGTAGAACCTACGGCAGCAAAAGCTTCGGTCCCTACGTATCTGCCCACTATGATAGAGTCCACCATATTATAGAACTGCTGGAACATATTCCCGATGAATATAGGGATGAAAAACCTCATGATAATAGGCATCGGACGCCCTTTAGTCATGTCAAGCTGCATAGTAAACCTCCCTTTTCCAAAAAATCGTACTTTTTCTATTCTACTATGCTGACAAAGAAATGCAATATATTTTTTCTAAAAAAGGCAAAAAAAGAAGGCCGCCGAAGCAGCCTTCCCTTATCAAAAATCAATATTACTTTATGGTGAAACGGTTCAGATCTCCGTTGATAGAATCTGCGGCATCAGATACTGAAGTAGATGCACCAAACACGTCCTTACTGGAGTCAGCGACGCCCTTTGCATTCTCAGCCACAGCCTCTACTGTAGAAGCAATCTCCTGAGTCGTAGCTGACTGCTCCTCCGAAGCCGAAGCCATAGTAGAAGCGACGTCGTTAACCTTGCCCATCATCTCAGTCATAGATGAAAGAGTAGTCGTAGCCTTGTTCACTTCGTCTGTGATCTGCTTGAAGGTCTCAGCTGCAGTGCTTACAGATGAAGCGCTGTCGTTTATCAGCTGGGTATTAGCCTGAGCCTTGGCTGACAGGTCTTTAACACGGGCAGACATCTTCGATACGATATCCGAGATCTGCTTCGTGTCATTAGCAGAATCAGTAGCCAGACCACCGATCTCAGAAGCGACAACGGCGAATCCTTTGCCGGCCTCGCCAGCTCTTGCAGCCTCGATAGAAGCATTCAGTGAAAGAAGCTCGGTCTGGTCGGAAATCTCATCGATCAGGTCTACGATCTTCGTGATGTCTGTAGCGGCTTGGTCTACAGCCTTTACGGCATCATCCATCTCATTCATTGATACGACGATGCTATCCATGGAGCTGGCCACAGCGCTCATGTCAGTCTGTCCGTCATTAGCCTTCTTTACGAGAGCCTTCATGACATCCTCGACCTGATTCTCACTTGTCACGAGATCAGATACTGTCTGAGCCAGAGTCGTAGCATTCTCAGCGACATCAGTTACCGCGTCAGCCATATTCTGGATGTTGTCACGGATCTGATCCATAGATACCGACTGCTCATTCGCAGCTTTTTCAAGACTCTCTGCTGCATCCTGTGTGGTCTTCGAATCAGAGATAAGCTTTGCAGCCACATCCTTAAGGCCCTTTATAGTACCTCTCATGCCGCCGATGAAGCCATCCATCGAACGGTTCATGTATGCTATCTCATCGTTTCCGTTTGCAGATATATCAATCGAGAAGTCACCATTAGCGATCTCACCGATATTCTTCGTCAGGTCTTCAACAGGCTTTCTGATGTATCTCTTTAAGAGCCATACCAGAATAAATGCGATAAGGATCAGAGCTACAACTGCTACAACAGCCACAATGCGAACCATCTCATTGATGTTGTGGAGTACATCTGCTCTCTTCGCAAAAATGATGACTTCCCAGTCGGTTCCAGTGATCTCAGAAGTAACTGTATAGTACTTGCCCTTGCTGGTAGGTACGATCTCTACCTTGCCGTTTTTTCTATTAGAGGCTGATACCAGCTGTGTATAGAGCGGATCCTTCGATTCCTTCAGAGTCTTTCCGTTCAGGCCCGAGGTAGGGTTCGCAAGGATCATGCCTTTCTTCGTCACCATCATGACACGACCGGTATTATAGAACTTCACCTTTGAAAGCGCAGTCTGGATAGATTCCATCATCAGGTCGCAGGCAAAAACACCTTCCCTGCCGTCCTTTAAGTGTACGTGTCTTATAACTGTCGAGCAGAGCTTTCCGGTATTCTCATCGAAGTACGGCTCATCATAATAGTAAAAATAAGCGTTATCGTAAGAAATACCCTGCTTATACCACTTCGACTGTGTCGGATCATAGTCCTTTCCCGACTGCCATCCTGACGGATCGAGGTAGCTCTTGTCGTTTAACGCGAGATAAGCGCCTGTCGGGATCAGCGGATATCTGCCTGTAGTCGTATTCAGATAATCTGTGATCGACTGGTCGTCCTTCCAGTCCATTTTCTCAATGGTGTCTGCAATACCGTTCAGGTAGTAGAACGTCGCGTTCAGATCTCTGTTCACTATACCGGCGTCATCAGATGCCTGGCTCTTCAGTGAAGTATAGAGCATGTCAGTGATGACCTCGCTGCCAAAATGATAGATAACTGCAAAAAGCACCAAGAACGTCGCTATGATAAGCGGCAACACTCTCGTCAGCACTTTCCGGCTGATCGCCGTTACTTTTCCTGACTCCTTCTTTTCTGCCATTTCCGGCCCTCCTGTGAATATAATGATATTTGTGCCTTTAAAAAGGCGCTATAACTTTTTTTATAATACCACACTCACAGGAAATTTCAATTAAATCATTGTTAAAATGTTAGGGTGGACGAATATAAAGAAATCCGTTGGAACCAGATGTCCAACGGATTATAGAACTATATGAGAACTAATGCTACGATCAGTATGGCAATCATTATGCACCAGATGATTATAGCAAACGGCCCTGCAATTTTTCAAGACTGTCCTTTTCCTTTTGGACTCTCTTGATTTCAGAATCATAAACTGACTCATATTTACCGAATCCTCTATAGGAACTTTCATCATTAAATGATGCATCTTCCTGCTTGTCATAGGTCTTCGCAGGAGTATCAGTCAGTTCCTCGAAGAAAATCTGCGCGATTTTCTGTCCCTGACCCAATGTAATGATATTCTGTGATATATTTTTTACTCGCAGAAACATATATGTAGTATGACCCGGAAAGTAATGTGGTCCTGATACCCATAAGCCTTGACGCATCCTCGAATTTTTTTCTCCGATCCGTCCCATCAGATCATCCGGCATATGGATTTTTTCTTTAGTCCTTATAAAAATCATCTCATCCGGTTTCAGATCATATGTCTTGACCTCACCATCTTCGCCTACTATAGCCCCGACAGTCAGATCATATGAAACAGGGTTTATATTTTCTCTATCAAACCCTTCTATAATAATGTTGCTTCCTTTTTTCGTTATCTCTTTATCGGTATAAATCATCCAGTCATCCTTCTTTCACGAAAAGATTTACACCACCTATTGTAACATTCAGGATTTAAAAATCAACATTTTATCCCAAAAAAACGAACGTATATCCCGGTCCATCTCATACGCCACACTCTCCTTATCCCTCAGATACTCCTGGTAAAAATGCACGGTCTTTTCCATGCACTCATCTATGTGCCACTTTGGCTTCCAACTGAGCACGGACTTTATCTTCGTGCTATCCAGCTTTAAAAAATTAGCTTCGTGCGGAGCATTCTGCTCCGCCCTGCTCTTCCAGGAAGCTTCAGGCAGTAATCCTCGGCTTTCGTTCCATTTATCACAAAACAGAGTCACCAGGTCACCTGTCGTAAGACAGTCTTCATCATCCGGTCCGACATTATAATCACCGAACAGGCTCCTGTCATTCCACTGCTTTTCAGTGATCAGCAGATATGCAGAAAGCGGCTCCAGTACATGCTGATAAGGTCTTGTAGAAAACGGATTTCTCACCTCTATCGGCAGACCATTCGATGCCGCCCTGACACAGTCCGGGATTATTCTGTCCACGGCAAAATCCCCGCCTCCGATAACATTTCCGGCGCGGGCTACAGACACCGCCGGACCATCTTCTTTATAAAATGAATTCCGGTAACAATGCACAGCCAGATCCGCACAGGACTTCGAATTGCTGTAAGGATCAAAGCCGTCAAGTGGCTCGTTCTCACGGTAGCCCCAGAGCCATTCATTATTCTTGTAGACCTTGTCTGTAGTGATGATCACAGCACTCCGCACACTTAGAGAAAGCCTGATGCACTCAAGCACATTCACAGTCCCCATCACATTCGTCTCATAAGTATATACAGGATTTCTGTACGACTCTCTTACAATAGGCTGCGCAGCTAAATGGAATACTATCTCCGGCCTGAATTCATCAAAAGTCCGTTTCAGATGATCCAGGTCCCTGACATCACCACGGATATCCTGAATACTTTCAAGGCCAGCAACGCCGAACAGGTTCGGCTCGGTCGGAGGCTCCAGAGAATACCCACAGATATCAGCACCGGCATTTAATAGAATCCTTGTCAACCATGCGCCTTTGAAGCCGGTGTGACCGGTGATGAGTACCCGTTTATTTTTATAAAAATCTAAATCCATAGTCATTAACTCCTATCAGTAAAATCAAAAATCGGGGGTTGACACACTATGGTATAATGAAAATAGAAAAGGGCACTACCGATAGACGGTGTTCCCTCAAAAGTTGCTAACTAGCCGCTAACTTTCCAGGGTCAGGCGGCTATTTTTTTGTGTCTTTGCTATCATGACTCCCCATCGAGTAACCTAGCGCGAAGCAGTCCAGACATAGTGTCAGGATAGCTACGAGATCAGCAACTGTCAGCATCGTCATCCCTCCTTCCGTTCCAGAAAATACCAACTGGGTATCTTGTGAAAAAACACGAGCCAGAGGGTCACAAGTCCCTCTGAAATGCAAGAGGGTTGTCCACCGCCTACCGTTATGGTAGTGCTTGACCATTATTCTACCATGTGTGTCGAATTAAAGCCATTACATATTTTAAGCGACAATATTAAATTTCAGTATCAATCATCATCTAGTTATCACAAAATAATACCTGTCAACCATCAGCCTGAAAGCTGACTCCTGTGCACCATCACCTGCCAACTGGCTCATACAGTCATTCACATACTTCTGTGCTTCTGGCAACAGGTTGTACTGTCTCGCTGTTATGTACTGAGTATTGAATCCATTCTGCAATAGAGCATTCATAAACTGTTCTATCGAGTAATTGACCACATGAGGTTGATTATTGTTTCTGCCATTCCCAATGATATTTAAGAATGTAAAAATATCATATACATTCTTAAGAGATACAAATAACTGCCCGCCACTCTTCAACAGCCTGTAGGCATCTTGGATCAGTTTAAGTGGTTCAGGATAGGAATTTATATCTTCTCCTATGACTATATAGTCCAAAGAATTTTCCTCAAAACAATCCTTGACTCTATCAATACTCCCGGTATGTACTCGGTCAGCTCCACAGACAGTCTGAAGATCAATAAAATACTTTCCTAATCTTGTAAATGCATAACAGTCAGCGTCAAAAATATTGTACAGCCTAAGTCTGTTCTTTATTTCAAGAATAGGTGTACCGCATCTGACATCAACTCCAAGAATGCTTTTTGTCTGACTGTTGGCTGGTTTCAAAACATTCAGATATTCAGGGATAAAGTTATTTACATCATCCCAAGCATCAATTCCAAAGTATTTGTCTTTAAAATTCTGACGTCCGATTTTTAATGACCTATTAAGTTCCTCAGGATCCCGGTCTTCACTATGTATGAAATCATGATTATGATGAATCCATGTATCTCCGGCAAGTATAGCCTTATATCCAGCTCTTCTTACGCGAAAAGTAATGTCATCATCACCAAAGTCATGGTAAAATCCCACATCACTTATTGGCCAGCCAATGGCATAAAGACATTCTTTCTTATAAAGTGTACCTAGCGTGATGAGTCTAAGTCTCTCCTGCCACCTGGTAGGATCTGAAACATTAAACTTCCCAGCCTCGGCCTCCATTTCATCTAATGAGTTAAACTGCAGATTCACCTGCTGTAGGTTACTCATATTAGAACCAACAGGATTTACCATTCCTATCCTATCATCAGACTCTGCCACCTTTAGCAGATTACTGAGCCAGTGAGGGGTTACTACAATATCATTGGCAAGAGTCACAAAATATCTTGAAATCCATGAAATATCAAAGCACAGGTGTGGATATACCGCAGACACATTCTTTGTTATGTGAATTATCCTCTTTTTTGGATAATCTATTGCCTTAAAATACTCAAAAGTATCATCGGTAGAACCATTGTCTACAAGGAGCAAATCATAATTGACTTCTGTAGTGTATTTCAGCACGCTCGAAACACATTCCTTCGTCTTTTCAAGCCTGTTATATGCCTGAATAAGTATGGTTACATCAGAATCCATACCATTGTCATTAGCATCAGCAAAATTCTTTCTACCTGCAAGGATTTCTTCTGCCGGAATAGCTGACTTTTTATTCGATGTATCAATCTCATATATTTCCTGCATATCATTTTACTCCTTCAAATATATGAAAATACGTGTTAAACTGGCTGAACGAACTTTTGCCTTTCCCAAGATAAATATCAGGAAGAATTATACTTCTGTCACCATTCAGATATTTTTCTACCTGCTCATAATCCTTGTAACAGAAGTATTTAAAAAATCCCCGTGATGTCGTCAAACCCTTAGCCGCGAAATCATGCTGATGGCTTGCTGTCCTCATCACACGTTCTATATACTTCTCACAAACCTCACAGTTATTTTCTCCATCATATCTATCTATAACGGATTTTCTTGCATTTTCTCCTAGCATTCTTCTCAAATCAGCATCTAAGTATAATTCTTTTACATACCCTACAAATTTATCTGCGTTTGATGCCATGAATCCATTATTACCATGGTTTATAATGCTTCTCATTGTAGGATTATCCAGCACCACGACAGGGAGTCCAGCCGCCATAGCTTCAAGCAAGGCGTTTTCTGTAGTAGCAAAATTCACCGCATTTAGTGGATAACAGAATATATCCATTTGTGGAAGAATATCATTCAGATTATCAGTATATCCATTAAAGTGAACATAGTCAGAATCAAATGATTTTTTGAACTCATTGTCAGCTTTGCCGTACATTTCAAAAGATGAATAAGGTATAGCCCTATGTATCCCTTCACATATGATTGGAAAAACTCTGCTTGCCTTGTTAAAACTCAGAGTTCCAGTATATCCAATCCTAAAGCGGCCATGAATTTCATAATCAGGCTTATTAGGACACATTTCTGGCTTAAAATCACCTATCCCATACACTATTGCGGATTTTTGCCTTATCTTTTCTTTTTCTTTGTCACTCCAATAGTCATTATCAAAAGTACATGACGACGTGAACATACAACCATCAAACATGCCTATAAACTCGAATGGCATATACGGATAGTGAAGTCCATTTATGTGAGACCAGATGATAATCTTCTTATCAATGCCATCAAGAGCCTGGAATACTTTCACAAACAATGGATGACACCACCAGTTGAGAATTATCAGATCATTGTCCTCTGCCAGATGTCTAATGACCTGAATATCATTTGATACAGTTACATTTATACCTGCATCAATACAGGAATCATAGTATTTTGTTTCAACTGGTTTTTCCAGCAATAACAGTGCATTATCATAGTCTACCAATCCATTTATTAGGCCACTAATAGCCTTACCTGCTCCACCACCCAAATGAGCAGTTATGCTAAGTATTTTTTTCCTAATTCCCATATTTATTGAACTCACCTATACTCGATTTTATGCTTAGTTATTACTGGTACATAAAAGGTAACTATCGATTTCAAAGAAACAGTCAATCCCTTTCGCCGTATATAGACAATCAATCATCAGTTGTTGCCATCCTGTGGTATAGCATAAAATATACAATCATTTCCCTGAAAACTGTGCATCCTAAAATAGAAATTATAATCATTAAGCATTAATTTCAATAATCGAGGAACATCAATAAAATCATCGTGATAATGACTGATATTAACAGCAATTACTGGGCGATAAGTCTCTATTGTCTGCTTCCCACCACTAATAATATTGATGACACTACTCATAGAATATATTCTAAGAAAATCGTATGGGATCTTCTTAAAATAATCATCAAGTGTTGTGGTATGGATTTTCATATTCTTTATTTCTGTAAATGGGTCCATCAATCCTAATCTTGAGATTGTTATTTCTTTTTTCGCATCAGAAAGTTCATAGTCGTCAACTATAATATCCGAATTATCTTTAAAAGACTCTCTTACATCTTCGATGCGATAAATGTCAGGATGAAGCATAAATCCATAAGCACGTATCTCTGATGATGAAAGTTCTTCAAATGTTCTTATAAATTCGCCATTCCTTATTCCTGTATCTACCATAGTCGTGCAGTTTTTTATAGAATTACATATGACATCTGGGTAATATTTAATTCTATTTATCTGTAACTTTTTAGTGCTAATTTTCTCATTTCTATTCTTGAACCAATTAAGTGCTGCCATATATTGAAGTTTAGACAGTTCATCACTCCAAAAATCATTAAGCGATAACAGTTCTTCATATTCATTTTCCTTCATTTTCCATACACCTGCAAAAGATTCTTCAGGATATAGAGTTTGAATATAATCTCCTGCATTATATATGTGCTTAACTCCTATAGAATCAAGGTATTGTTCTATTTCTTTATAAGAACACGCACTCATAGAGACAATAAAATCACACTGTTGCTTTTGGTTATGTTGTACAAGATCAGGAGTTATAATTTTTACGCCATCTATAAAGCTCCCTGTTAAATTATCGTTCTTATCAACTACTGCCTCTATTTTTTCCCCTTTATTTTCCAGAAGATGCAGCACAGCTGTTCCCATAGCTCCTGCACCATATATTATTACACCTCTACTCATGTGCATCAATTACCCTGTTTAAAATGCTTTGCCTATATGGATCTATATCGTCTAATACTGCATACCGAAGTTGACCGCATTGATTACATGGAGAGTATTTTTCTTTATTCAACATTAGGTGGTCAATTCTCATTTCTTTCATTTTTGAACCATTCCATATATCTTTTAAGCTCTGCTTTCTAACATCTCCTACAATAATCTGGTGATTCCAGTCCATAAGACATGCGCTTACTGTGCCATCAGAATTAACACACACTGAGTAAAACAGATACGGGCAAACCCTAACTTCCTTCCTGTTAGACATATCAGCGCCATATATATCATGAGCATTATCAATCCTTAACGATTTATCCATATCAAATCCAGGCCAAACTGGTGAAACTTTTTCAACCGCAATCTCATCACATATATCTCCAAACATATTATAAAACTCGTCCTCAGTGTGTTTACCAAGCCCAACATCTGATATCTTGATAAATATATGTGCTCCATTCTTGTGATCAAACAAAAACTTCAGATTGTCTAGCAACTTCTTATAGTCAATGCTTATACCAGAAAAGTTTCTATATCCGTCTGTGTCCAGTGCCTCTATGGATATATTAATTCTGTCTACTCCTGCATCAGTTATCGCAAGACTTAAATCTCTATCAAATAGTGAACCATTTGTTGTAAAATCTATTTTATCAGTAACGTTATTCTTCCTTGCATATTCAATCATATCAGGAAGTCTCTTATTGATAAGAGGCTCACCTTCCTTATATAGTCTAAGTGTCTTCAATTTATGAGGAAAATCTTTTAAGTCGTCTATGACTTTTCTATAGACTTCATAAGTTAAAATCCCAGGTTTCTTGTTCGATGACCAAAGATCCTTATGTGCTCCTCCACACGGGCAGAAATCACACTTAAAGTTACACAGACTCGACGGATCAACAAAAAGTAAATATGGAGTGTCAAGTGGAATCACATCCTGTAAGGCTGTTCTATCAGATCCATATCTTTTTCCTTTTTTTGCTTTCATAATAATACCTGCTTTCCTCAATAACAATATAAAACTGTTTCCCAGCTTCTTACAGAATGATGCCGTATAGCCATTCTATAATTAGGATTTATACTCTTAATCTTTAAAGGCAGTTCTATCAAATCATAAAATGAATGATATATACATATTCCCAACAAGGGAGAATGATTTTTTATAATATTCCTGGCTCCTTCTATCATATCGCCCTCTGCTCCTTCAATATCAGCTTTAATAAAAGTAGGGGTATCTGTCCTATCATTAAAGTATGTATCTAACGAATACTGTTGAACTTCAGTTGTACCAGTGTTATTACTACTTCTCCGATTTCCTGTTCCATCGTTCGTATATATCTTTAAATTCTGCTTCTTATTTTTTTCACCAACAAAAGCATTCTCAGAAACAATCTTATCAGAATCTAAAGCATACTCATCAAGAACTCTGGACATTCTTTTCTTTAGAGCCAGGTTATTCTTCATAGTAGGCTCGAAAGTATATATTCTATCAAAAATACCATCGCTTAGCTTTACAAATTCTTCACTTGTCTTACCGACATTAGCACCACAGTCGACAAAAACTTGATGTGTCATATTCAAGTCCATAAATTCAGACAGGCAAAAATACTGATTCGCTGAGTAGATATCAGCACATGATTCAGCTCGTAAATCATGCATTATCGCATTGACATAAACTCGTTTTGATTCGTTATCGTCTAACGAATTATAAACTTCCTCAACCTGATCAATTCTGTTTTTTACTACGAGATCACCATAATAGATATATTCTGCCTTTAGATCATCCAGTTGATTCTTTATCTGTTTCAAATACATACTATCAACTGTGACAATTACAAATAAATCACCCTTCTTCAATTCTTCTGGTGATATAATTTTAATGTTATCAATATACTTCCCCCATTTGTTCTTATCATTGTCAACATAAAATAAGACTTTAATCCCAGCTTGAGCAAGTCGATACTTAACCAACTCACCTAATCGACCGGAACCAAAAAGAACTATTTTTTTACTATTAAGTGTATTATTACTTAAATTTATCTCATTTATATATTTCTTTAAATCATTTATAGTGTACACTATTTTTTTCTTTATCCTATTCTTTAACATTTTGTTACTACTATTCTGAGCTTTATACATGGCCAATGATGCATTGATACTATCAATAAGGCTTATCTTATTATTCAGATAACCTTCAGGGAAAATTTCTGCTATCAATTTATTGAAATATGACTCAAACTCACAGTTGTATTCCCAGACAAGATCTTGCAATTCATCAATACTGTATTGATCTCTCTTTAACAAGTCAATCATAGTTCCATTAACTGTCGCACAAAGGGTATTATTTGGGTCCTCACAATCCTTTAAGGAAATATCTCCTCTATGTTTTAGATAATTGTATAGCCTCCTAAATTTCTTTATTTCATTACTATTATCAAAACTCGTCAGTATCTCTTTTATTCTTTTTGCTTTGTCTTCATGCTGAGATATCCCGCAATCAAGTTGCCTATATACATTATCTCTATAACATTCACCAGCTAGTTCAGAATAACAATCATTCATTAGAAACGTAATATTTGATGGTAAAATAAAATACCATATAACTTGCCAACTTAAATCCAAACAAATTGCATAGTTTAAAATAGCATCTCTAAGGAAAGTATATTTAATTGTTTTCACTGCATCTTTATCATGACTGCACAAATCCCCATATTTATTTTTAAAAGAGAACAGTAAAGCATTATGAGCATATCTGAAAGTTGAGCATAAATCCCCCACTTTAAAACCTGCTGCAATGATGGAAGGATCTTTTTCACAGTATTTAAAATACTGTGAATCTCCTGGAATGTATTGTTCCCAAGTATCAATTACTCTATCGTCTGCCACAATTTCATATGTCAAAGTCATAATAATCCTCTTTGCTAACAAGTATAGTTACAAATTAAATGCTTTATCGTATTGCAATATTTCTCAGTAACAAATGCTCCAAACTCCTCCATAAACTCACTGCTATCAAACCATTCCCATTCATACCGCATCCCATCATCTGCACGCTTGCCGAATTCTAATTTCCTGTCATAATAACAGATATCCGCAGCCTCCTGTATGTATTCTTTCAGAATACGTGGATGTCCGCTTCCGATATAGTAAAAATGCTTTTTGTTCGTATTCTCACCAAGCAGCCTGAATGCTTTAGCCAGATCCTTCACTGAAAAAATGTCATAAGGCTGATCACATTTTCCAAACTCTATATCATCATTGCAAGCAAAGGCTCGGATGGCTGATGGAATCAGTTGATTCGGATTCATACCTACTCCTATTGGATGGCAGAACTGACACCAGACATAATCAATGTCATATTTCTTTGATACTTGCCATGTCACATCATGGGTATGCTGCTTGCATATCACATAGAATGAATTACCACTGAATTTCTTATCTTCAAGAATCTTCTGTGTCATACGTTCATATACAGTTCCTGCATAAATGATTTTCTGACATCTTATCTCAGCAGCTAATTCCAATGCCTGCACGGCCATCAGCTCATTGCGAATCTGCACTTCAGCGTCAGCCCTGAGTGAACCATTTGCTCCTTCCCAAATTAGCTGATACCACACATCCACCTTTTTTCCGGCTAACTTTTCTCTAAGCTCTGACTGTTCACAGACAATTATCTCCAGTCCCGGAGTGCCATTCAAATTTTCAATGAATCCGTGTACGCGCCTGCACACCGCATATACGGTATGACCGGCATCCAGCAAGTCCTTTACCAGATATGAACCTATATATCCTGATGCGCCGTTTACCAGCATATTCATATCAGTCACCTATATATGGATGATGCCTGTCTTTGTCAGAAATCACCAGCTTACTGTAATCATCTACCGGCCATTTGATTCCAAATGCAGGGTCATCGAAGCTATAGCATTCCTCACTGTCCGGCACATAGTTATGCGTCACAAAATACAGTGTCTGCGTATCATCCTCAAGTGACAGATAGCCATGTGCGCATCCCTTTGGAATATACAGACACCTGCCATTTTCTTCCGAAAGCTCAGCACCTACGTATTTTTTGTATGTAGGTGAGTCCTTCCTTACGTCAACGCACACATCAAATACCTTCCCGCGCGTGCACATTATCAGCTTATCCTCGGCATACTCAGCCTTCTGAGAATGCAGTCCTCTGAGCGTATATTTCTTGAGGTTCTCAGACAGATTCGACTGCATTATATCTGCACACATACCGTATTTCTCAAGAATTTCTTTGTCGAATGCCCTAGAAAAGTATCCACGTTCATCTTTAAAAAATGGACGTTCTACTATAAAGCATCCAGGTATTTCTGTTTTCTTGACTTCCATAATGTATCCTTTGTTTGCTTTTATTTTAATAATGTGGTTTTCTTATTCCCTTAATTAAATCAGCACTTCCTCTTTTTTTTCTGTTTTCGACAAACTTTTTAAAATCTTTTCTATACTCATCTCTTTGACCAACAGGGCTGTTTTTTTTTGCATTCTCTTTTCTTTGTTCTCTTTTTGTTATAGTTCTCATATTTAATCATCTCACTTTCTAATTACCATTAAGTTTGTTATTTATAATATCCGCATACCTTGCAATAGCTATCATTTGAAGCATATAGTCCATATATCCAGTGAAATGTGCATTAATCTGTTCTTTAACTTTTTGTCTATCACTAATAGGTATTGTTAGTTTTCCTTTCATTACGTTAATTTCAAGTAAAAAGACTAGTTTTTTCGAATATGAATCTATTATGGGTATTGCTATATACTGTAAATACTTTCCACTATTCGATGGTGAAAGTTTAAAACAATTATCCACTTCTCTTTTGCTCAAAAGTATTTCTGTATCAGGGTTCTCATCTATCATCAACTTTTCGCAATAATAATGATTGCCTCTTACTTTTAATTCCTTTTCCTTCCCTAAAAATCTTGGAGTTGATATACCTTCATGTGCAATCATTTTACTATAATTTTTCCCATCTCTTGTATATTTATAATATATGTTGACAGTAAAATTAACGTCCTTATATACTCTAGAAAAAGTGTCAAACATACTGCTACAAGCATTTGTAGCAAGATTTGTCAGATTTAATTCTCTAATTTGAGTATTATTATCCTTATCAAGATACCCAGCTTGAGCATTTATTTGTTTAGTAGCAAATGCTATTAGATCAGAAACTGACTTTAAGTCCATTTGATAGTCGATACTTTTTCTAGATTCCAAGTCAAGTTGTTTCTGAAGTTCATCTATATTTTTTCTATTTTTCCACTCTCTCACACTATAAGTAATGGCATACAATAGATAACCAATACCTATACAAGCTGTGACGATTTTTCCTACTGAAAGCCTCCAGTCTCCTGTTATCTCATTTACAATTTCGAACAGTACAGGAACCGCAACATATATAACATATGACAATATTAGAACATCATCATTTCTATTTCTTTTCTTATGACTAGATTGTCTCATTTTTTATCACCTGTCGTTAGAGCCATACTTTCCATGGTGCCTTATCAGCCGCCCACAATTCCTCTAGCTTCTGCTTCTGAAATAGCGTGTCCATACATTGCCAGAAACCATGATGTCTATAACTCATCAACTGCCCCTCTTCTGCTAGTCTTTCCAATGGTTCACGTTCCAACACTGTGCTGTCATCTTCCAGATAGTCAAATATCTTCGGTTCAAATACCATGTATCCGGCATTTATTGGTTTACTGTCATCTATCTTCTTCTCACGGAAAGCCTTTACTGAATTATCGTAAGCTATATCCAGGTGTCCTTTTTCTTCTTCAAGGATCACTGATGTCAGTGTAGCTGCCTTTCCGTGACTCTTATGGAAATCCAGCAATGCCTTGATATCCACATCACAGACTCCATCACCGTAAGTCAGCATAAAGGTCTCATCACCGATATACTTCTGCACCCGTTTCAGACGTCCACCGGTCATCGTATTCAGACCAGTGTCTACTATCGTGACCTTCCACGGCTCAGTCTTTTTATCATGGACTATCATCTCGTTTCCTTCAGTGAAATCGAACGTGATGTCCGAAGTATAGAGATAGTAGTCTGCAAACCATTCCTTTATCATATGCTGCCTGTAACCCGCACAGATGATAAAATCATTAAACCCGTAATACGAGTATTCCTTCATTATGTGCCATAGGATTGGCATCCCACCTATCTCGATCATAGGCTTCGGGCGGATTGTCGATTCTTCAGCAATTCGTGTGCCCTTGCCGCCTGCCAGTAATACTACTTTCATATATTTCCGCTTGCTTTCATCTCATACTGTTCCAGTATATGCTTTATGATACCCGTTACTTTATCCTGCACCCCAAGCGTATTGGCATAACTAAGCGTATGCATCACCTTATAGTTCAGTAATCCGGCTTCTATTATGTCAGGCAAGTATTTCTGGAGCAGCATAAGGTTAGCAGCCATATCGTTTCCCACATTTGAAGAAATGCCTCCAGCGGAGTTATCCGAATCTAGTATTATGTCTTCAATGAAGACAGCTGTTCCTCTCTTCGCCAGTCTAAGAGCCAGGTCATAATCCTCAAGAGCAGGAAACTCTGGGTCGAATCCTCCAATCTGGTCTAGAAAATCATGTCTCACCATCAGTGTAGGACATCCAACCATGTTATTCTTCAGTAGTCTTTTATATATATCACCATTCAAGTCATTCGTATTATATGGTGGAAATATCATATAAGATTTCTCGTCTACTATTTTTTTAAACCGTCCGTAACAGAAGTCTGCGGTCTGAATTTCGGACAGCTGTTTACAGATCTTATCGCTTCGAAAATAGTCATCCGAATCATTAAAGGCTATGAATTCTCCACGGGATGCTCTAATGCCGGTATTCCTGGCTCCTGCAACGCCCTTCCCCATTGTATTCTTCATATATCTGATACGAGAATCATTACGCTGCAGTTGTTGAACCAATTCATGTGAACCATCAGAGGATCCATCATCTACTACCAACACCTCAATGCCGTCATAGGTCTGAGATGTCACGCTTCTGATAGACGCCTCTAGTGTTTTTTGGCGGTTATATGTAGGAATCACTACAGATACCAGGTTCTTTTCGTAAGCCAATGTGCACTCCCTCACTATCTACGTTTTTCTATGGTAAATACATATTCAGATACTAAGAAATCATTTATGTCATTTTGGCCTGACAATTCAACCAATGATTCCAGGTATCTTCTTTCCACGTCAGATGGCTCTTCAGATATCTCTGTTTTGATATTTTTTATTGAAAATCCATTTCCAGATATAAGCCTTGCCATTTCATTTTCTGTAAAAAACTTGATACAGCTACTATTTATTATTCCATCATCTGAGTACTCAAATCTATCGTCATTTAAAAGCGGTATTATTACAGACCAGTTCCTTATATTCGGAACACTTATTATCATGGATCCGCTTTTTTTCAGGCAGACAGATAATTTCCTTATTACCCCAGCAGGATCATGAGTGTATTGAAGCACATCTCCAAGAAGCACATAGTCAAAGTACTCATTGAATTCTTTCTCAAATTCTACTGTTTCTATGTCACCAGTTATCACATCGCCAAATGCTCTGGCATACATAGCAGCTTTATCATTTCTCTCTATACCTTTATACTCAGCATACGGGTACTGTGACTTTATCAGTGATGCAGTTGCACCTGATCCACAACCGACTTCTAAAATATGCAGCTTTGTATTTCTTTCTGATTTAATTTCCTCTACAAGATCAGTTCTGTATTTGTGATATTTGCGAATGTCAACTCCCAGCTTAGTTACCAGTGATTCATCACTTTTATCATAACTACTGTCATAGTTCTGATCTGATATATTCTCAGGCTGAAATACATTACTATTTTTGCATGTCAGATTCAGCTTTCCTGCTTTTAGAAATCTAAGTCCCAATTCTATATAAGCTCTATTTTCTGTATCTAGCTCGCCATCTAGTAGTCCTACCTCATCAAGAACTGTCCTTTTAAGCAGCACAGAAGGCCCTATAATATCTGTCCTATACGAATATGGTAATTCCATCGGAATATTGTTCTTTGGAGCCTCAGATACAAAATTTCCCGTATCCTCTTTATCCACTACATCACTTCCAGCACTGGCTATATCATCATTTTCATAGAGTCCCATCTTCAGCCAGAACAGTGAATTCTCTGAAATCATCATATCCGGACTCAACAGATATATATCATTATCTTTTTCAGCTTTCTCAATCCCATCATTATAAGCATCTGAAAAGCCACTGCTCTTATCCTTTTCAACCAGGGTTATCCAGTCCAACGTCTTTAAATACTCAACGCTATCATCTGTTGAAGCATTATCAATCACGATAACCTGACAACGGTCAAGTGGGACGGTCTTCCATATGGTATCAAGGCATCCTATAATATTCTTCTTTGTATTATATGAAAGTATCACTATTGACGTAGCAGGTACAGAAACTCCATTTTTCTTAAGTGCATTGATGATATTTCTTATAAAATCTGCCTGCTCCTTATCACCCGTCTGGTTCGCGTAGTGTTCTGCCTGGTACAAGCAGATAAGTTCCTGTATAGGATTTATTCTCGAATAATAATCAGCAAGTGATACAAAAAGTGATGGGCTTTTGGGATTTATCATAAATCCCTGTTCCAGATAGTAAAACTCATCCTGCCTTTTCCCAAGTCTGTTATATAAAAAAGCAGCCGTAACACAGAGACTTTCAGATAGGTATTCATCTGCGCTAACTTCTTCTCTCAGTTGGCTTAACATCTGATCTGCATCATCATAAAGTCCCTTTTGCACTATTAACGAAAATTGCTCAGCTAATTTTTGCTTGGTATTACTCATATCTGTCAATCTCCATTCTGAAGTCTTGATAACAGTTCTGTACGTTTCTTTTGTCCGATACTATTGATATATGATTTCATTGCTCCGGTAAATGGTTCATACATTGCCGCACACTTTTCCATTTCTTTCATAAAATCTATAGTAGAATAGTTATTTTCATTAGTGGCAGTTTTGATAAAGTTCATAGCAAACTGACACTCTGGCGGTAGTACAGTCAAATCCCCGGTAAACAGTTCCGGTTGGTATATCTTTAGATAAAACGAAACACAGTCTGTACAGTAGGCACTTATATCTCCACCTATGTCTGACTTACCTTCCGCCACAGACAATCTCATTTCCTCTTCTTTAAGTCTGAAATACTGAAATCTTATATCCTGATCATCCGCAATTATTTTACTTATGTATGACACTAAATCCGCATTAGCAGAAAATTTCTTTTCCATGAATAGATCCACACCACGTTTCCATCTTAGAAACGGTATTTCTCTAAACATAGAAACAAGATCTATATTAGTCTCTTCCGCTATGTTCCAGACTTTTTCATCCATGTCAAAGAAATCTATCACACAGTCAAATATCTCTTTGTATATGTCTTCCAGCAAATTTCTGTCATATCGACAAGCATACAAAAGCCTCAGATAGATCATGTATGGGTCATCTTCACTATCTGTTTTTCCATATATTCTGACTAGATTACTGAATTTTTTTGTATTACTCTTTTCAGTTTTCTCCGTATCTTTTATGCAGAATGCCAAAGTATTGGTGTGCCGACAGATTTCCTTGGCATATTCAACAAATCTGCTGTCAAATGCATAATCAGCAAATGCCTCAGTCATGGCCTCACAGAACGTGATAACAAGCTCGCTTTTATCATCCAGATCAAACCTATCAAAATAATCATATAGTGCAGATAAATCGCCAATGCTGACACCAGAGAATATGGCAAAGCATACAGCCTTCTGTACATTTAGTTTTCTAAAAATGTTTCCACAGATGAATGTCAAATCATCAATACTTACATCCTCAATACTGTTGAAATAGTCATGCTCATCAATGTATTTTTTGGAATACATAAATGTTCTCTGATAATCTTTCTTTCCCCAATACGCCTCCATAGCATAAAAGTAGAGACCCGCATTACATTTTCTTGAATTTCTTTTGTCCGCTAAAAAATTTTCAGTATCAATTACCGCCTCATCATACCTATAGCTATTTAACGCAGCCAAAATAGTCCCTTCATAAAAGTGACTCCTCGACCAGTTCGCATTTGGATTATCAATCTTTTGTATCTTATCAAGGGTAACTTTACAAAGCGTCTTCATGCCACTATAGTCATTTATATTCCTATATTCCTGTACTAGCTGGACGCCCCAAATGAGGTTATCCGGTTCCTTCTCCATCATATCCAGAAGAAGTGGCACATTTCTCTGGGCCTTATGGAATACACCCTCTCTGTCAGCATAAGCATAACCATAATGGTGAACCAGACAGTTTATTCTTTTCGCTTTAATTCCCCCCGGAGTCAAATACTCATGTACTTCTCCATGGAATCTAGAATCATCGGTGAGTTTTGCCAGTCTGCCACTCCAGAAATCCTCATAACGAGAACCATCAAGTCTTAGATAATTTCTTATTCTGTACTCAGCTTTGTCATATTTTTTGTACTCTCCTGAATCAAAAAAATTCACCAGATTGTCTGTATTTTCAAACCACTCGTCATCATCGATGAACATAAACCATTCACCGGAGCATTTATCAAGTCCTGCGTTCCTGGCTTTTGCAAAATCATCACACCACTTAAACTGCACGAGCTTGTCAGCATATTTAGGCAGTAACTGCTTGGTATCAGGTCCGCATCCAGTGTCAACTATCACAATCTCAGATGGTATTCTATTCCTGATTGTCATCAGAGAATCCAGAGTCTTTATCATCTCTTCTTTATTTCTCCCAGAACAAAGAAGAGATATTGATAATATAAGCTTTCCGTTTTCTTCTTTCATAAAACGCCTCTTAAACTAGACTAAAAAAACGGAAGCCCGGGAACGCCGGACTCCCGAATGTGCACTATGTAATTCAAATATTATGCAGACATTAGGTCTACAGAATTACCTGATTTACTGAAGAAGTGAAAGAACACCCTGGTTAGACTGGTTAGCCTGTGCGAGCATCGACTGACCTGCCTGCTGAAGGATGTTATTCTTGCTCCACTGTACCATTTCCTTAGCCATATCTGTATCACGGATACGTGACTCAGCTGCCTGAGTATTCTCAGATACGTTATCAAGGTTAGCAATGGTATGCTCAAGTCTGTTCTGAACAGCACCAAGTGTAGCACGCTGTGAGGATACTTTGTCAATAGCTGTCTGAATTGATTTCATCGCAGCACCAGCTGACGCAAATGATGTAACCTTAAGACCTGATACTCCGATTGCAGAAGAACCCATGTCACCGATGCTCAGCACGATTGCCTGTCCAGAAAGTGAACCAACCTGAAGATTCTTATTAGTGAATGATCCATCAAGAAGATTCATAGTATTGAACTGTGTTGTAGACTGAACACGATCAATCTCACTGGTCAGCTGATCGACTTCAAGCTGAATCTGGCTACGATCCTGAGATGTATTTGTATCGTTAGCTGCCTGTGTAGCAAGCTCGTTCATACGCTGAAGCATTGAGTGAACTTCGTTTAAAGCACCCTCAGCTGTCTGTACTACTGAGATACCATCCTGTGCGTTTGAAGAAGCCTTGTCAAGACCACGGATCTGTGAACGCATCTTCTCAGAAATAGCGAGTCCTGCTGCATCATCTGCTGCACGGTTGATCTTATATCCTGATGAAAGCTTCTCTGTACTCTTTGACTGTGAGTTAACTGTAATGCCAAGCATTCTGTTGGCATTTGCTGCCTGCATGTTGTGCTGTACTACCATAATAATTACCTCCGTGTAATTAAACTAAATAGATAGGTTTGTGTGGGAAATCCGTTCCCACGTGTTGTTTTATAATAGACATCTGTTCGCTTATCAGTCCTAGTGCACATAAAACTAATAAGTTTCGGGATGCATATTACCTAAATTCAGAAGTGACTCAGGAGTCACTTTTCTTAAAATGTGTCACCTGGGACCGTCCCCACTGACAATTCATCGATGACTTTCAATCATCTCTTCTTTAGATAGGATGTCTGCTCTTTCTCCGCGTAATAAGGGGTTTTATCCTTGCTGTCCTTGTAGCTGCTGCGGAGGATTTTTACATCCTTCGGTGCATCTACGAGCAGGTGGATGTGATGTCCTGTGCCGCCTGAGAAGACTATCCTGATGTCATCACCCAGAGTGATGTACTCACCGGGTGTCATGCCGATTTTTAGCATCTCTGTACCTCCTTGCATTTTTCGATGCATCCCTGCATCTCAGATGCAACAGATTGTTATATTTGGTTACATTCAGAAAAGTCGCAAAAAACCGCCAACCCACACGGTTTGCGGGATGGCGGTCTGCATAAGAACTCAAAATGAATAAAAAATGTAAAAAAATTTTCAAAGAGGGGTTATCATATTTCTGGGAGGGCCGATAATATAGGTGTAAAGCAAAAGATGAGAATATTCGGAATGCAACAGTTTATAACAAAGTGTTGCATCCTTATTTTTTTACTATTATATATTTCTGTACAGCAAAAAACGGTTCCCATGTGTCCACTACGAACACATAGAAACCGTTCTTATTTTTTGGTCAATCTGCCGTCAGCTCATACGACTTTCCAGTCATCTAGATTTCTGGTCTTACTAGAGAAATCTGCTCCGATTTTTATTATCTTCCTGTTATCTGCCCTATACTTCCCGGCGTAGTCTTTACTTTCTATCTGAGCCAGTGCTTCATCTGCGTTCTTGTCTACCTTGAACTCAAACAGATAGACATAGTCAGCAGTCTCTACCACACAGTCACTTCGTCCTTGTGATGTATGCTGCTCACAGGCGACGAACTCTCCTGACAGTTCAAATATCAGGTATATCTGGTTTCGCCAGACTGACTCATATGTCACGTTCCTGTTCTCTATATATGGTATTGACGCAAAGATAGAATACAGCAGATCATGCAACTCTTCTGTATCTCCCTTTCTCAATGTCTGAACCAGCTTCCTGACAGAGAAAGAATTTTCACTATCTTTTTCACCAAGGACATACGGAACCAGTGATTCAAAAAAACCTCTCCGTACCTCCATATTCGGAAATCCGAGTGAATACGTCCTGAACTCACGATCATAATGTCTGATTGTCAGGTAACCGGACTGGTAAAAAAGTGGAACAGGATTCGCATTCTCTACCCTGTAATCCTTCATTTCCTTCTCTGTGCTCTCAACTCCGTTTACGAAATCCTCTGACCGAAATGATGACTCTTTTAATTTTTCTATGAGAAATCCTGGCGTTCCGGATTCAAACCAGTAGCTGTCAAAAGCATTATCCTGAAATGCGTTTAGGAGGCTGTATGGGTTATACACTCCTTCGCTTTCTGCCGCAAAATGATACCCATCATACATTTTTCTGAGCTCATCAACACATTTTTCTTCGCTTATTTCATTATGATCAGCCAGTTCTTCTATGGCATCCTTAAAGTACTTGTGGACCTCAGCTTCTGTGAAACCGCAGATCCCAGAGAAATCTTCGGACATGGAAATATCTCTGAGCTGATTCAGGTCGCTGAATATTGACACTTTGGAGAACTTCGTGACTCCTGTAAAAAATACAAACTTCAGATACTTATCCTGATCCTTCAATACACTGAAAAATCCTTTGTACAGGCTCCTGTTTTTCTCTATCTGTTCTTCTGTCAGTGGCGGAAGCAGTGGCTTGTCATATTCATCTACGAGTACTACTACGCCCCTTTCTCCGGTCTTATAGTATATGTCAGCGATATCATTCAGAAATCTGACTGCTATATCTGTCTCATCAGATTCTAAGTCGTATTTCTTTTCTGTGATCGCCAGTTCATTTGCCAGCCTTTTTTCAAGTCCATCTTCCTTATAGAACTGTCCACCCGACAGGGCAAAATGGATTACCGGATACTTTGTCCACGCATCCTTACCTCGGGCATTTTCCAGTTTCTCAATCGCCAGCCCCTTGAACAGTTCTTTTTTACCGGAAAAATAAGCCTCAAGAGTCGATACAAAAAGACTTTTGCCAAACCTCCTGGGTCTGCTGAGAAAGTACTTGCTCTTCATTTCGACAAGCTTCCAGATGTACTGTGTCTTATCTACGTATACAAAGCCATCAGTAATAAGCCTTTCAAAATCCTGTTCACTTGTAGGTAATAACTGTGGCATAAATATCCTCCATATACCGTAAATTTTACTCCGGTAGAGCGCTTCAGTCAACCTTCGTATAGATGGCGATTGTCTCCTTTGGGAGGGTGATCGTGCCGTCTTTTTCGGTGATTCTTTCTTTGCCGACAGTAAGGACACCGGAGAGCTTCGTGAAGCCGTCCGGGAGGTCTGACGTCTTCAGGTTGGCGGACTTTTCGCTCGTGTTATAGACGATTGCTACCGGTTCGATGGAAGGATCAGACGGCGTCCTTGTCGTAACGAGGATGTCATCGCCTGACGCGTTCTCATCGATTGCGACTGTGCCGCGGGCGATGGCCGGGAAGGCGTTGCGGAGCTTTATCGCCTGCTTTATATAGGAAAGGATCGATGAGTCAGACTTCGCCTGCTTATCCTCCGGATCGTACTTCATGTCGAAAACTTCCATATCTTTCGGGCCTTTGGTCATGCCCTTTGCAGTGCTGTCAGATGTCCAGTACATCGGGGCACGCTTGTTTTCATCTTTGCCGCTGCCCTTCATTCCGATCTCTTCACCATAGTAGACAAAAGCATTGCCGCTCATCATCAGGTTCAGACCTTCGGCAAATTTTACCTTGGAGCCGTCATCGCCAGGATAGTAGCCAGCAGAGCGCGCCATATCGTGATTCGTGTAGAACGGCGCCTCGATTCCCTTTCCGTCGGAGTTCTGCGCTATCTCATCCTGCGCCGTTACCATCTGCTCGCCAAATCCATTTGCAGTAGTCTGACCGCGCACAGTCTTTACTATCGTTCCGTCGTTATTTGCAAAGTCAAAGTCAAAAAAGCTGTCGATCCCACTCTGGTAATATCTGGCGTAGGTCGTCAGGTCTGTCCAACACTCGCCGACCATGTAGGCATCCGGTTTTTTTGCTTTGACCTCGTCGTTCAGCCATTTTAGAAACTCTATATTCTTCTCCTCGTTTCCTGTATAGTAACTGGTCACAGCGTCGAGCCTGAAACCGTCTACCCCCTTGTCAAGCCAGAAGTCGGTTATTTTTTTGATCTCATTACGGACAGCTTTATTGTCCAGGTTCAGATCAGGCATACCCTCCCAGAACTGCGCTTCATAATACCACATGCTGCCGGCCAGCTGCGCATAGCCGCTCTCCGAACCGTCCCTGGTAAAATTATAGTAGTTCACATAAGGGCACTTCTTCGCATCAGGCTTTTCTCCGTTCTTCAGACTCTTCAGGTACTCTTTCGCCTGTTTGAACCAAGGATGCTCGACCGAAGTGTGGTTTAACACGAGGTCGGTGATCAGCTTTATACCGTCCTTATGGCAGGCATTTACGAGGCTCTCAAAATCCTCCATCGTGCCATAATCCTTATCTATCGCCTCATAGTCGCTGACATCGTACTTGTGGTAAGTCGGCGAAGGGCAGATCGGCATAAGCCAGATCTCATTGAAACCGAGGTCCTTGATGTAGTCGAGTTTCTCCTCGACTCCCTTCAGATCTCCGATACCATCTCCATCTGAATCATAGAACGATCCGACAAAAATCTCATAAGTCGTGCGGTACTTGTCATCCGGCACGTTCGCCTTGAGCTTGCCGTTTACGCTCTCCATGTAAGAGACGTTCGATGCCTTCTTCTGAGTCTTTGCCTGTCCTCCGCACCCTGTCAGGAGCACCATCGCCGCCATTATTGCTGTAAGTATTCTTTTCTTCATGTAAAAATTCCTCCTCCGCATATTTTATCTGATTTTGCAAAAAAAGTGTGTTCCTTGTCGAAATCTGATATAATAGTGCAACGAAACAAAAAAATTGGATATGCGTCTTGGGAGACGAGGCAGCGACAGGCGGTGGAGCAGCTCCACCTGCCTGCCGCTGCCTCGCCACTCACCCTCAAGGCTATCAGGAGTAAAAGTCTATGAATAGAAATTGGAAAGCAGTGCTGTTCGATATGGATGGCACGATAACCGATACTGAAAAAATATACAACCACTACTGGAACCAGTGCGCGAAAGACTTAGGAATGACGAGCTTTACCTACCAGGACTCGCTCGACCTCCGGTCCTTAAATCACGACGACTCCGAACGGCTTCTTCGCGAAAGGCATGGAGACACAGTGGATTATGATAAGCTCCATGTGCTGGTCGGTGAGAGCGTAAGAAAATACCTACAGGTGCATCCTGTCCCGCTGAAGCCAGGGATCATGGATATCCTGAACGCATGTAAAAGGCTTGGAATAAAACCTGTCGTAGTCACTGCCACTAATCTTGCTGCAGCAACAGAGAGGCTTAAGTCAGCCGGGCTCTACGAGCATTTTGCAGAGGTCATAAGCGCCCATGAGGCAAAGCACGGAAAACCTCACCCGGATCCGTATCTGCTCGCAGCTGAAAGGCTAGGGCTTACTCCAGCCGAGTGCCTTGCAGTTGAGGACTCCCCGAATGGCTGCATGTCAGCGATAAACGCCGGAATGGATACGATAATGGTACCTGACCTGACTGAACCGGATCCGGAACTAAAAAACAGGCTCTTTGCCGTAGCAAAAAGCCTGTCAGATATCATTCCTATCATCGAAAAATGATCACATCAGCGGAGACGGATAGATGCCATCGGCGACCATTTTCTTAAAGGCGGCGCGGACTGACGGAATGTCTTCCTTATAAGTCAGGCCGTACCAGGTGTCGTGTGAGCAGAGGACTTTTACATCTATCTGCTTTTTCTGGAGAAGCTCCTCGATGAAATCCGGGAGAAGGTATTCGTCCTTTAATGGGTCTCCTTCCTTCTTATTAAAAAGTCTGTCTAGAAACTCTGTAAATCCGTCCGACAGCTTCGGAACGAAATCAGGCGTAAATCCCCACATATTCATCGAGACGAGCGAATCCACATCCACTTCTCCGTTCTCACCTGCTGCCCTTCCATCGGGCAGTTTTTTTATGTCGTGAGTCTCCTCTATTCCGGTCAGATAGCCGTCTGATGAAGCCTTGCTGAGGCCTCTGGTCACAGCGCCGAAATCGCTCATGGTATTCTTCAGAAGGAAACCTGCCATACAGTAGTGCCCTTCTGACCCCTCCGGTACATTTTTTAAAAAATCAGCGATCTGGACAAAGGCTTCCTTTCCATAGTAATCGTCGGCGTTTATGACAGCAAAGGGCTTGTCGAGAAGCGTTGAAGCAGAGAGCACTGCCTTCCCGGTTCCCCATGGCTTCGTGCGGCCTGCAGGCAGAGTAAAGCCTTTCGGGAGAAGAGTCAGAGACTGGTTTACATAGTAGATCCGGACATTTTTCTCAGAGGCCACTCGCTCTATGCGGTGACCGATCACCTCCATGAAGTCCTTTTCTATCTCTTCCCTTATGATAAAAATGATCTCGTTGAAGCCCGCATCGATCGCATCATGGACCGAGTAGTCCATTATGATGCTTCCGTCTTCGCCTACAGGTGCCAGCTGCTTGATGCCGCCGCCAAAGCGCGAACCGATACCAGCAGCCATGATCACAAGTGATATATCTTTCATAACGTCCTAAAAAGAGACGGCGGGGACGGACCTGCCAGAGCAGTCCCGTCCCCGCCGTCATCTGCCTTTCTTATTTTCCTGGGTAGGTGATAACAGCGTCGATGTCATAGTCCTTAAGTCTCTCACGGCCTTTGAGTCCTGCGAGCTCCATAAGGAAGATCATCTTCACCACCTTGCCGCCGAGCTTCTCTACGAGCTTTGCGGCTGCTTCGATTGTGCCACCGGTTGCGATAAGGTCATCTACTAAGACTACCTTCTGTCCCGGTGTGATCGAATCCTTGTGCATCTCGATAGTAGCTGTGCCGTACTCGAGATCGTATGTCTGCTCCACGGTCTCTGCCGGGAGCTTGCCCTTTTTTCTGATAAGCACAAATGGCTTATGAAGATTATACGCAAGAGGTGTTCCGAAGATGAAGCCTCTCGACTCCGTCCCTGCGATGACGTCGAAATCTATTCCCTCTAAAAAGCCCTGCAGCTCATCGATAGCGAGTTCGAATCCATCAGGATCTTTTAAGACTGTGGTAATGTCGCGGAACATGACTCCTTTTTCCGGAAAATCAGGGATGGTACGAACGTAATCTTCTACTTTCTTCATTTTTTAAAAAATCTCCTATAATTATTAAGGCTTACTGCCTCTGGACTCTCTCCTCGACTCTCTTCACCAGCTCTGGGAACTGCTGGAGGATGTTCGTCATATCTTCGAATATCAGGCTCTTCTTCGTGATGTTCGTAGACAGAGTGTCGATATGGCCAGATACTGTCTGATAGTAAGGCTTTGAATCCTCCATAGTAGACTGGAGAGTATTCATATCCTCTGAGCACTTGTCGATGACACCGACCATGTTCGTATTGCCTTCTTCGATCTCACCGGCTACTGACTTGATCGCGTCTACGACTTCCTCTGTTTCGTTTATGTGAGTCATAGAATCCTGGATAGCTGTCCTTGTGTCATTTATCGAATTCATCAGACGGTTGTTATTCTGGTTCAGCTTCTCCATCGACTCACCGATAGAGGCTACGAGTGTCTTGATGTTACTCGAGAGTTCGTTTACCTGGTCTGCTACGACTGCGAAGCCACGTCCGCTCTCACCAGCTCTTGCTGCCTCGATAGAAGCGTTGAGTGCAAGAAGGTTTGTCTGGTTCGCGATACCGTTTATGGCGTTGACTTTCTCAAGGATCTCATCGAAGCTCGACTGGAACTCCTTGAAGACTTCCTCTACGGTAGAGATAGTGTCATTTACCGATGATGAAGATGTACGGACGTTATTCATGTTCTTGTGCGTATCATCAGCGGTTGCAAGCATTTTCTTAATGATCTGCTCGAAGCTCTCCGTGACTGAAGTAACTTCCTTGAAGCGCTCGTTAAACTGCTCCATCGACTCTGTGACTTCTTCGGAACGCTTTTCGACCTCTTCAAACGAATCCTTTATCTCATTCAGGGAGCTTGTAGTGTCAAGCTCTTCCTGCTGGAGTTTGTCCTTCTGCTCGAGGATATACTTACCGCTATCCAGCACCGGCTTCATCTCTTTAGTGATGTCGACCTTCTCTTCCTGGACTACTGGTACTTCCTCTTCCTTCTTCTTTCTGCCGAACATAATTCTATCCCTCCGTTATTCGAATACGGCCATGACCATGGTCTGATTTACATGCTGTGTCTCATACTGCTCTCCGCCTCCGACATATCCTGCTGAAACAGGTGCTCCCTGCTCTAATCCACGCAGGTAGTCTGTCATGTAGTTCTGCTGTGAAAACAGCGTGTATCTATAGATGCAGTTTACCGAAAGCACGAGTGACGGGTTAGCTATCTGCTGTCTCGCCTCTGCTATGGTATCCTGGTTTATCTGCTTATAATCGAGAAGCGTCAGGAAACGGATCCTGTCGTTCAGGTTCACTCGCTTGTAGCACTCGAGTGCGCCGCTGCCTGTGACTTCTCTCATAGACGCGATAAAAATATCATCGCCTATCTCTCTGCCAAGCGGAGCATTCAGTACATTCCCGACGATGTCACCTCTCGAAACTCCTGTCTCCTCTGAGTACACATCTGCTGCCGGTCTGTGGTCGAGCTCTATGAGTGACTTCTTTCTCAGGTCGACCTTCGTAGCCACATGCTCTTTAGAGCTTTCGCTGACTCCGTAGATAGTCTCCTTGGCTGTATATACACGACCCTCTGTGTTCTTTATGACTATGAACGCACATGAATTCGTGTAGACTTTTCCGTTTACACTGACCTTTGACTCCTGTCCTGCCGGTGTCCCGTAAACTGTACCGCCCATCAGCGGTACCCGCCTACCGTCGAGCTGCATTCTGATAGTCGATACCAGTACTTCCTCGTCATTCGTGCAGAACTCGAATATGACTCCGTTATCATCTGACGGTCTCAGTTCGTTCACAGCGGCGTCGAGGTGTATCACATCTGTAAGAGGTGCTGTAGCCAGGTGCTTTATGACGCCTGCCTTTACCTCGCACCCGCTCATCAGCGCTGTAACTGTGAGGCCTTTGTTCTCATCTACCTGGTCATCATGGTACCAGATGCCGGATGTACCTATGATCTGCGCATCCGGATATGCCTTCTTAAGTCCTTCGGAAACCTCCTCTATCCAGGAATAATTACTGTAAAAAATGATTCCTTTCGGGCTTCCTGAAAGCTTGCTCTTTACTTCTTCCAAGGCTGCGTCTGCTGATGCAGCGTAACTGACTGCCAACTGGCTCTTCATCTGTGCTGCCCTCCTTTTCAAGCGGCCTCTCCCTGTGCAGACTCACACAACACTATTTTATTTTTTTATGGGGATTCTGTCAACCTGTTTTCACTAAAAAACCGCCAGAAACTGTAATTCTGGTTACTATTCACGGCAGGCTTCTGTGGGGGTTCACGACGGACGCACTTGTGCGGACGTTTGAATACCCACAGAAGCCTGCCTGTGAAGCAGGAACCTCCCCAGCAACCGCAGACTTTTAGCATCGAAGATGCGGCAAACGCGCGTAAGCGCGGTTGGTCTGCGGTCTGATTGGGGAGGTGCCGTGAATAGTAACTAATTCTGGCGGTAGTTTTTACTCGTTTGTAAGGTCCGATCCGAAGTACTTGACTGACAGCTCTTTAAGTGTGCCATCATCTCGCATCTCTTTGATCGCCTTATTTATGGCCTTGCGGAGGGAATCGTTCTGCTTGCCTTTTTCAAGAGGAATGGCGTATTTCGTGGCTTCCGGTGTCGTAGCAGCGACTTCGAGCGGATCATCCGGATTTGACTTCATGTAATCTCCGAATGAGGTCGAAGCGTTTATAGTGGCGTCTACCTGACCATTTTTTACCATCTGAAGTGTCTCGACCAAGGTATCAACACCCTTAACCGTGGCGCCGTACTGCTCGCCGATCTCCTGGTAGGTCGATCCGATAGAGTTCGCGGTAGTTTTGCCTTTCAGATCATCGAAAGTCTTTATATCTTTATTGCCCTTCTTTACGATAAGGACTGTGTGGTCATAAGCATATGGATCAGAAAAATCGTACTTTTTCTGGCGCTCTTCTGTGACATCCACTCCGTTTACGACGATGTCGTATCTGCCTGAATCCATTCCTGCGAAAAGTCCGTCCCACGGGCCTTCCTGTATATCAGCCTCTACTCCGAGCTTCTTTGCGATGTTCTGCGCCACTTCTACGTCGTATCCTACAAGCTTATCATCCTTATCGTGGTAAGAAAATGGCTGCCAGTCGCCCTCCAGTCCTACGACGAGCTTTCCGGCCTTCTGGATCTTTGCCAGGTGGTCTGCCCCGCCGTTGCCGGAAGCTGTAGATGATGCGTTTCCTGATCCGCAGGCGCTTAAAAGTACGGTAGTTGCTGCAAGTACAGCTGCAAGTAATCTCTTTTTCATTTAGTTGTTTTCCTCCATTCGTAAAAATTCTCTGGTTCGCTCTTCCTTCGGATTCCTGAAAAATTCGTCAGGCCTTCCGCTCTCCACGACTACTCCTCCATCCATAAAAATGACCTTGCTCGATACATCCCTGGCAAAAGACATTTCATGCGTTACTACAAGCATCGTCATCCCGTCATCTGCCAGCTGTCTCATGACAGTAAGCACTTCTCCGGTAAGCTGCGGGTCTAATGCCGACGTAGGCTCATCGAAGTATATGATCCTGGGATCAGTCGCCAAGGCTCTCGCTATCGCGACTCGCTGCTGCTGACCTCCTGAAAGCTGCGAAGGAAACTGCTTCGCATGGTCAGCCATTCCTACTCTTCCCAGCATATCCATGGCCTTCTTTTCTGCCTTATCATGTGACATTTTTCTTGCAGATGTAAGGCCAAGGGTGACATTATCCAGGACATTTTTATTCCTGAAAAGATTATAGTCCTGAAACACAAACCCAGTATGCTTCTGGATCTCAAGGATTTCCTTCTTTGAGATAGTCTTTAAGTCATACATCTGTCCGTCGAATTCCATAAGTCCCGAATCGGCCTTCTCGAGAAAATTCACACACCGGAGAAGCGTCGTCTTTCCGGAACCTGATGGCCCGAGTATCGAGACTACATCGCCTTTATTTACGCTGAAACTGACGCCGCGGAGGACTTCGGTCTCATCGAATTTTTTGCGGATATTTTTTATATCAAGTAATGCCATTAGTTCCTCCCGTATGCGCCGAGCTTCTTCTCACCGAGTCTCTGCAGAAGCGTAAGTACCGTCGAGAACAGCAGGTAAATGACTGCGACTTCGATGTAAAGTGCCATCGTCTGGTAGGTTCTGCCCGCGATCCTCTGAGCCTGGAAAAACATCTCTGTCACAGTGATATTTGCGGCGAGGGACGTGTCTTTTACCATAGAGATAAGCTCGTTTCCGAGTGCCGGGAAAGCCGTCCTGAAGGTCTGCGGAAGTATCACGTGCCACATGATCTGCACGTAACTCATTCCAACGCATCTGCCGGCCTCCATCTGTCCTGCCGGAACGCTCTCTAAAGCACCTCTGATGGTCTCTGCCGCATAAGCGCCTTCATTTATCGAAAAAACTATCACAGCTGCCGGAAATGCGTCGACATTTACTCCTATCGACGGCAGTCCGAAAAATATCACGTACAGCTGAACGAGGAGCGGTGTTCCTCTGATGACCCAGATATAAAATCTGCAAATCTGCTTTAAGACCGGCACCTTCGCGAACTGCACCAGCGCCACTATGACTGCTATGACCAGCGCTATCGCAAACGATATCAGTGTGAGCGGTATAGTCATCGTGAGCCCGCGGTACATAAGCTGCGGAAATGATTCCACTATGACCTGCCATACATCCTGCATAATTTTACTCCTTTACTCTGTCCCAATGGTGTCCCGCCAGATGCGTCAGGAAAAGTATCCCGCGCACCATAAGCTCCGTGCACATAGCTATCCAGACTCCGCGAAGCCCAAGCCTCGTAGAGAGGAAGGCCGCCATCGGGATCCTGACTCCCCACATACTTATGATATTCCTGATCATCGACGAAAGTGTGTCTCCGGTTCCACGGAAAACTCCGCTCGCCACTATCGACGCACCGAACATCGGCTCCGCAAAAGCTTCTATCCTAAGTACCGTAGTTCCAAGCCTCCTGATCTCAGGATCAGGGCTTAGTATTCCTATCATCTGCGGCGCAAATATATACATCAGTATTCCTGCCGCCGTCATGACCACTATGCCGCTTATGGTCGTAAGCCAGCCGAGTTTTCTCGTAAGCTCATGCCTCTTCGCGCCATAGCACTGTCCTATAAGTGTAACTGCAGCCGACTGGATACCGTACCCCGGCATATAGCATAGGCTCTCTGCCGTCACCGCAAAAGAATTCGCTGCGATCGAAACTGTTCCAAGCGGCGCGACTATCGTAGTCTGTACTACCTGGGCTCCTCCCATGATAAGCGACTCTATAGCCGAAGGAATCGCTATCCTGAAGGCTTTCTTTATGGTGAGTTTTATCTCATGCATCTTCTCTCCGGCTCTCAGATGGAGTGACGGAGATTTTTTCAGCAGGTAGGCAAGTCCTAAAACTGCTGCCACAGCCTCGGCAAGAGCTGTCCCAAGTGCCGCTCCACGGACTGTCATACCAAAACCGAAGACCGTGATCCCGTTCACCTGCCTGGTAGGGAAGATCAGGATCATATTAAAAATAACGTCTAGCACACACTCGAGGATTCCCAGGAAACTCGGAAGCCTCATGTTCCCGGACGCCTGTACCATTCCGGATGCCGAGTACATCATCTGCATCGCCGGAAGCGCAGCGGCATATATCCTGAAGTACTGTGCCGCCCGCGGAGCTATTTTACTATTTCCGCCGAGCCAGACCGGTATCTGTCCCGAAAAAATGACACAGAATCCCGAGATCACAAAACTGATCAGCAGTGCCACTATAAGGCCAATCTTTACAACATTTCTCGCTTCTTCATCCTCTCCGGCTCCTATCCTGTGCGCGATCAGCACCGAAAATCCTATGCAGGCCGCCGTGCACATGCCTCCGATAAGCCAGGTAGTCGAAGCCACCAGCCCTATCGCCGCGGAATCCACAGCTCCGAGCCTTCCGACCATCGAAGCGTCTATATACTGCATGATGATGCTCGACAGCTGTGCGACTATCGCCGGAAGCGCGAGCTGCGCTATAAGCAGGATTTCTTCCCTGTTCGTCAGCGTGCCTCCCGCACGCATTTTTCCAAGAAGGTTTTCATGCCCTCTCATCTGTACATTCACCTCTTAAACAAATATAGAGGCTATTATATAATAAATTGTACACAATGTAAAATTAAACTTTACTAAACACCCCGTGGGGGTATTTTGCGTTTAATGAAAAAGGGCTGCCGAAGCAACCCTTTCGTATAAGTATAGTATGTAGTGTAATAGGAGGATATTTTTATTTGAGTGATTCGAATCCCTGCTCGAGATCCTCGATGATATCATCGATGTGCTCTGTTCCGATTGAAAGACGGATGGTGTTTGGCTTGATGCCCTGCTCGATAAGCTCCTCCGGGCTGTCCTCTGAGTGAGTTGTGGAAGCCGGATGAATAACGAGTGACTTGACATCTGCGACATTTGCGAGAAGTGAGAAGAGCTCGAGATGATCGATGAACTTCTTTGCTGTGTTCTCATCGCCCTTGATGTCGAAGGTGAAGATTGACGCGCCGCCGTTCGGAAGGTACTTTTTATAGAGTTTCTGCTGCAGAGGGTCCTTTGATGCGGCCGGGTGAGAGATGTACTCTACCTCAGGTCTGGTCTGTAAATACTCTACTACCTTCAGGGCGTTCTGAACCTGTCTCTCGACACGGAGTGAAAGTGTCTCAAGTCCCTGAAGGAAGATCCATGCGTGGATAGGGCTTAAGGTTGCGCCCTCATCACGAAGGATGATAGCACGGAGATATGTAGCTATAACTGCCGGAGCTGTATCCTTTGCGAATGAAAGTCCGTGATATGACGGGTTCGGTTCTGTAAGCCATGGATACTTGTCAGAGGAAGCCCAGTCGAACTTTCCGGCGTCTACGATCACGCCTCCGATAGTAGTTCCGTGTCCGCCGATGAACTTTGTAGCTGAATGAACTACGATATCTGCGCCGTACTCGATCGGTCTGATGTAGTATGGTGTAGCGAAGGTGTTGTCAACTATGAGAGGAAGTCCGTGCTTATGAGCGATCTGTGCCCACTTCTCGATGTCTACTACTTCGCTGTTCGGGTTTCCAAGTGTCTCTACATAAAGCGCCTTGGTGTTATCCTTTATGGCGCCCTCGATCTCGTCATAGTTGAACGGATCTACGAAGGTGGTGTTTACGCCGTAGTCTACAAAGGTATGAGCCAGGTAGTTATAAGTACCGCCGTAGATGTTCTTTGCTGATACTATGTGGTCTCCTGCCTTTGCTACTGCCTTGAAAGCGTATGTAACAGCTGCTGCTCCTGAGGAAACAGCAAGTGCTGCGACGCCGCCCTCGAGAGCTGCGATCCTCTTCTCGAATACGTCCTCTGTAGGGTTTGTAAGTCTTCCGTAGATATTTCCAGCGTCCTTGAGTCCGAAACGTGCCTCTGCGTGGTCTGAATTGTGGAATACATATGATGATGTCTGGTAAATAGGTACTGCTCTTGAATCAGTAACAGGGTCAGCCTGCTCCTGTCCTACGTGAAGTGCCAGTGTCTCAAAATGAAGATTTCTCTCCGCGTATGGTTTAGCCATTTTTCTTTCTCCTATATAATGTATGCTTATCGTCAGTGTCTGTTATTCTTTATGAAAAAAGTGCGGTTGAAAGGTATCTGTCGCCTGAATCCGGAAGAAGGGCTACGATGCTCTTTCCCTTGTTCTCTGGTCTTGAAGCGATGATATCTGCTGCCTTGAGTGCAGCTCCTGAAGAGATACCTACGAGGGTTCCCTCTGTAACTGCGAAGCGGCGTCCCTCTTCGAATGCGTCGTCATTCTCGATCGGGATGATCTCATCATATACCGTTGTATCCAGAACCTTCGGTACGAATCCTGCGCCGATTCCCTGAATCTTATGAGGTCCTGCCTGTCCCTTTGAAAGAACCGGGCTTCCTGCAGGCTCAACTGCGATGATCTTCACATCCGGGTTCTTCTGCTTCAGATAGTGGCCTACACCTGTAAGGGTTCCACCTGTTCCAACACCTGCGATGAAGAAGTCTACCTTTCCATCTGTCTGCTCCCAGATCTCAGGTCCTGTGGTCTTCTCATGAGCAGTAGCGTTTGCCGGGTTATCGAACTGAGCAAGGATAACTGATCCAGGAATCTGCTCATGGAGCTCATTTGCCTTTGCAATGGCCCCCTTCATTCCCTTGGCTCCGTCTGTAAGTACGAGCTCTGCGCCGTATGCCTTGAGGAGATTTCTTCTCTCTACTGACATCGTCTCAGGAAGTGCAATGATGGCTTTGTAGCCCTTTACTGCTGCTACTGCGGCAATTCCGATTCCTGTGTTTCCTGAGGTAGGCTCGATAAGTGTAGCGCCTGGCTTAAGGATTCCCTTTGCCTCTGCGTCCTCGATCATTCCGAGTGCGATACGATCCTTTACTGAACCTGCCGGGTTAAAGAGCTCCAGCTTTGCAAAAAGTGTCACATCGTTTGCTCCGGCTGCCTTTGCGTAACGGTCTGCCTTAAGGAGCGGTGTGTTTCCGATCAGCTCTAGTGTGTTGTTTACGTATTTACTCATGTGGTGGTTTCCTTTCTTCTCTTTATTTAAAAAATATCGCTTTTTCTTTTTCCTTATAAAAATAAAATCCAGTCTTATGCGGAGATCCGCATCCAGTCATTCCTCGCTTCGCTCCAACATCGTATGTCTCTCCAGATATGTTTCATCAGAGCCTCCTTTAATAACTTCCCACAATTCCTATCGGGTTAATAGGTTTTCTTGTTATGGTTGTATTATATTCATATATTTGCTGTTTGTCAAGAGGATTTTTCAAAAAATCTATTGGATTTCTTCACATCTCCTCGATCAATTACGATGTGGTAGCCGGTGGTGGCGGCGCGGCGGGCGATGCAGCTGCGGCAGGCGGATGATAGCTCGCCGGTGCAGATCTTGTTCTCGTAGAGAGCGTAGAGCTTCCGGACGCCTGTCGGAGAGAGGTTCGGCATCACTACATTTGCTCCTGCGGAGAGCCCGTACTCACGGCCTTTCGGATGAATTGTGCCAAGCGCCGTTGTCGCCGGGATCAGCGCATACGGAAACATCAGCCTTAGAATCGAAGTAAGCCTGAGAGTCATGGCGATCGAGCCGTTGCAGCAGTCCTTAAACGGCGTCGCATGATGCGTCAGGTACGGACCAATCCCTATCATATCCGGTTCCAGCTCCTGCAGAAATCTCAGATCCTCGAGCAGATTCCCTGGCGTCTGCTTTAAGGAGCCGACCATGAATCCAGCTCCTATCTGATAGCCGATATGCTTCAGGTCATAGAGGCACTGCTTTCTGTGCTTTAGCGAAAGCTCTGCCGGATGAAGAATATGGTAATGCTCTTCAGACGCAGTCTCGTGCCTCAGCAGATACCTCTCGGCTCCGGCGTCGAAGTATTTCTGATAGGATTCCTTTGATTTTTCTCCGATGGAGAGCGTGATAGCGCAGTCCGGGTACTTTTCGTGTATAGATGAGACGATGTCACAGATCCTGTCATCCGTGTAATACGGGTCTTCTCCGCCCTGCAGCACAAAAGTCCTGTAACCCAGGCCGTAGCCATCTTCTGCACATTTCAGTATATCTTCTTTCGAAAGGCGGTATCTCTTTATCTCCGTATCGTCTCTTCTGATGCCACAGTAATAACAGTTATTTTTACAATAGTTCGTGAATTCTATAAGGCCGCGGACATAGACGTCCGTGCCGTAGACCTGTCTCCTGACTTCATCTGCCGCTGTAAAAAGTGTTTCCTCATCATCTGTAAAGGCAAGCTCCAGCGGAAGACGGCCGGCAGGATGAGACGCTGCCTCCGGTGTATTCGGGAACAGGTCCTCATCTACTCCCGTAGGCATTTTTAAAAGCTGCATCAGCTCATCGTCAGGAAGGTCGTGATCTGTCTTTAATTTTTTTATAAGATCTGTCATATCAGAATGCCTGGTGTTTTACGACTTCATACTCGTCGTCTGACTGGTAGTAGGGGCAGGATGGGTAGTGTCCGCTGTAAAGCCGGACCATGTCATCCTCGTCCATATCTACCTCGCAGATGTAGGCCTCTTCGTCCTCGTCGTAGACCAGGTTATTGCACGTGTCACATTGATTTCCGTTCATACTTCTCCTTCTATCTGAATATCAGATACCTGATCAGGCCACCCACTACACAGGCTGCCACTATGGCGATTATCATGATAAATACCTGGTACTTCGCCCTGGCCTTTCCCCATGAAGTATGCATGACACCCAGGTATATAAGTACACCGCCTATCAGGCAGATAAAACTCGTAATGACTCCACTCCAGTCCATTCAGACCTCCTTATGCTCCTATGGCTCCGAGCAGCCCATAGCTTAACGACGCCACTATGACTGTCGCAATGGCAACTCCTAAGAGCTCAGCCAGTACAGCCTTTTTTACATCCATATCGAGAAGCGCTCCAATAAGGCTTCCAGTCCAGGCACCTGTTCCCGGAAGCGGGATACCTACGAAAAGCATCAGTGCCACAAATTCCCCGTTTTTTAGCTTCCCGCTCCGCTTTGCCGCATGGCGTTCCACCCAGTCTGCTATGCCATGGAGTTTAGTACCTTTCATCCAGTGAAGAATTTTCTTGATGAAGAGCAGGATGAATGGGATCGGCAGGATATTGCCGATGACGCAGAGCGGGACTGCGTGAATGATCGGGACTTTTAGAAGCGCCGCGGCAATAAGGCCTCCGCGGCACTCAAGTATCGGAAAAAGCGATACGATAAAAACTGCCAGTTCCTTTGAAATGTATCTGCCGAGCGTACCCGCGAACCAGTTTACAAATGCGTTCAATCTCTGCCCTCCAGATATTTTTTCAGGAAATCGAAGAGAGCATTCATCTGCTCCTTCGTTCCGATAGTAACTCTCAGGTAGTCGTGAACCCGCTCCCCGTCGAAGTGACGCACGAAGATATTATTCTCTCTTAACGCCTTAAAAATATCCTCTGCTGCGACCTTCGGATGATGTACGAAGAGGAAATTACTCTTAGAGTCAGGAAAATCAAAGCCCAGCTCCGTGAACTTTTTCTTTGCTCTCTCACGCTCATTTATGATGGCAAGACAGCGCATCTTGAAATAGTCAGGATCTGAAAGTGCCGCAGATCCAACCTTCTGTGTCAGCGCATCCATCGTATATGAGTTAAACGAATACTTCACGTCATTTAAGTATCTGATCAGCTTCTTCGAACCGAAAGCAAATCCTATACGGCTTCCGGCCAGGGCTCTCGACTTTGAAAAAGTCTGTGTCACCAGCAGGTTATCGTATTTTTCTATCAGAGGAAGAACTGACTTCGCCCCGAAATCCACATAAGCCTCGTCTATAATAACGACGCACTGCGGGTTTGAACGGATGATCTTCTCCAGCGCATCAACACCGGCGTCAAGACCTGTAGGCGCATTCGGATTTGGGATAACTATGCCGCCTGCCGTTCCTTTGCAGAACCCGTCTATGTCTATAGAAAAATCAGGCATCAGCGGTACTGTATCAAACGGAATCCTGAACTCGTCAGCCCAGACATCATAAAATGAGTAGGTCACGTCCGGGAAAAGTATTTTTTCTCCTGAGGTGAAGAAAGTCAGAAAGCTCATCGCAAGAACATCGTCAGAGCCCACTCCGACAAAGATCTGGTCTGCCGGGACTCCGTAAGTGTCTGAAAGCGCACACACAAGGCCTGCTGCTGTAGGATCCGGATATTTTCTCAGCACTTCATAGTCGAAGCCAGCTATCGCCTTCTGCACCGCAGGTGCCGGCGGATACGGATTCTCGTTCGTATTCAGCTTTATCACATCTGCGTTCTTAGGCTGTTCACCCGGCGTATACGGTGTGACTTTGTGGACTTTTTCTTCCCAGGTACTCATTTAATTATCTCCTTTGTATTTCCAACCAGTCTCTGCTTTTTCTCTTGCCTTATCTGTCTCTTTCTGATCATAGACTATGACCGGAAAGCCGGTCTCTACGTACTTGTACAGCTTCTTTGCCATCTCAGGCGGCATGTTCACACAGCCATGCGATCCGGCAGTCTTGTAGATCTCACCGCCGAACCTGCCATGACGCCACGGAGCATCGTGGAAACCGATATTGCCATTAAATGGCATCCACCATGAAACCGGTGAAGCATAACCCTGCCCCTTCAGAGTGGCGTCCTTTGTCTTATATGTGATCCGGTAAGTACCTGTAGGTGTCCGCCTGTCAGGGACATCCTTTCCAGTCACGACATCAGAATCGAGCACTTTTTTACCGTTTATCACGAGGAACATATGCTGGGTGGCGATGTTCACCTCGGCGTAGCTGTTTCCGTAATCGTGCGCATAGTCGCCGTGATTTGCAGCTTTGTAATGGTACACAGGCTCTCTGGTCACGTCCTTACCGGCCTTCAGGTCAGCCTTTATCTGGTCACGCTCTCCGGCATAGTTTATCCACCAGCCGTAGTTTCCTCCCTTTACTGTCGCTGTCTTACCATACTGTGTCTTCAGTTTTCTCGGAAGACCCATGGTATTGTACTTATAGCCGAGAGTCATCTGGGCGTATTTATAAATGGCATCATCGTCAAAAGTGACTTTTCCGTTCTTGTCGACCTTGAGCCACTTTACCTGGTCTTCTTTAGCGACCTTCACTTTTCCCTTGTCGCCCATATCATATGTGATATCGACCTTCAGGTATTTATTCAGGTTCTTTACTGTCTTTTTGAGCTGTGCATTGTCGCTTTTTATCTCAGGCTCGATGTAGTCTCCGCTCTCCCTTAAATCAAGCGTCTCATCGAGTGAAGTCAGCGCCTTTTCGATGCTTTTTATCAGGGCATCACGGTCTATCTCTGTACCGTAGATCTCCTTTTTGACCTTAGCACCTTCATCGGTTATCTCATATGTAGCGTTTTCAGACTTCACAGGCTCTGAAGTAACAGCAGAAAGTCCGTCTACAGCACTCTCGAGCGCAGCCTCGTCAAAATTCGCAGACATGGACGGAACCTCGACGTCAATATTCTTTCTGAAGAAAGCTTCAGGCCAGGAGCCGACCTTCTGTGAGTCAAGGATCTTCTGCGCAGCGGCCTTTGCCGAGCTGTCATCGAGGGACAGGGAAACGTCCTTTCCGTACAGCACGTCGTCTGTGTTATCGCCTTTTATGTCAAGCGAATAAGACGATGATGAGTCCTTTAAGATGTCGACTATGCCATCCAGGTCTTTACCGTCTGCCTTCTCGCCTGCTATACGGCTTCCCGGCATCACATGGCTCGTGTAATAGAAGGCCGTGCCGGCATATATGGCTGCTATCGCTGTGACCACGAGGACCGTGATCAGTAAACCCTTGTGCTTCATTTTTTTCATCCTTTACAGTGTTCAGTCAAAGCATATACTACATCAATCGACTGCTTTTTTCAATGGACCCGTTTACAAACAGGGGCTTTTGTAACTTCTAAAAGGTACTTTTTTATCGTACAATAGAATTTATGGGAAAATCAGTTCAAGAATTTTTATTAAAAAGAAAAAAACGCATTCTGCTACTTCTGTATATCTTCATCTACCTGGTCTTTTTTCACCTGATAGAGCATGTCTGGATAGCCGGACACTACCATGTGCTCGACACTCCGCTGGACCATGTGCTTCCCTTTATCCCGGTCTTTGTCGTGCCATACTACTTCTGGTTTGCTTATCATGTCTGGGCGATGCTGCCTCCGTTTATCGACGATGATCCATGCGAGTACTACAGGACAGCTCTCGCGCTTTTTTCAGGCATGACAGTTTTTATAATAGTATCCATCATATTCCCGAATATGCAGACGCTTCGTCCATCTCACCTCGGAAACGACATTTTTTCAAAAATGATCGGTGCCATCTACGCCGCCGACACACCGACAAATATCATGCCATCGATCCACGTGTACAACGCTCTCGTCGCAAATACCGCTATCCATCGCCGTGCAAAGCGTTTTCACCGCAGATGGGAGTCGGTGCTGTCTGTTTTCTGCTGCGTCATGATTATCCTCGCCACAGTCTTTATCAAACAGCACACCCTCTACGATCTGCTCGGCGCCGCTGCCATGTACGTCGTATTCTACATAGTCTGCTTTAAAAAATTCCGGCTGCCGAAGTTCCTCGCTGAATGATCAGAGGTTCTCGACAGCATCAAGCCAGAGACGAGCTGAAGCATCGGACGGCATTCTAAGGTCTCCGCGCGGCGATAGAGCCACAGTTCCGACCTTCGGGCCGTCCGGAATGGCACTTCTCTTGAACTGCTGTGAGAAGAACCGGCGATAAAAGACTTTCAGCCATTTTTTTATAGTATCAGTATCATAGGCTTCCTCTGAAGTCCCTGTCTTAAACGCTGCTTTTGCCAGCAGATATATCTTCTCAGGCGTATACCCGAATCTCAGCACATAGTATAGGAAAAAGTCATGAAGCTCATAAGGCCCCACCAGATCCTCGGTCTTCTGGGCTATCTGTCCGTTTTCTTCAGGTGGAAGCAGCTCAGGAGACACCGGAGTATCGAGCACATCGAGAAGCACTTTTCTCAGATTCTCATCGTCTTTTCCATAGAAATCCGCATAGAAACGCACCAGATGGCGCACGAGCGTCTTAGGCACAGAACAGTTCACCGCGTACATCGACATATGGTCGCCGTTATAGGTAGCCCAACCTAGTGCCAGCTCCGACAGGTCACCGGTTCCTATCACAAGCCCGCCTTCTTTATTCGCTATATCCATGAGGATCTGCGTGCGCTCCCTGGCCTGTGAATTCTCATAAGTCACATCGTGCACAGCCTCATCCTGTCCTATATCAGAAAAATGCTGCCTCACCGCGGCAGAAATATTTATCTCACGGAAAGTGACTCCTAAAGTCTGTATCATCGTGACTGCATTTTCATAGGTCCTGTCTGTCGTGCCGAATCCCGGCATCGTGACTCCGATGATACCCTTCCTGTCCAGTCCCAGGATATCAAAAGCCCTTACCGTAACTAAAAGCGCAAGTGTCGAATCCAGGCCTCCCGAGATGCCGATAACAGCAGTCTTTGAATGTGTATGCTCCAGGCGCTTTCTGAGTCCATAGGCCTGAATATCCAGGATCTCCTCGCAACGCTCCCTCAGATGCTCCCTGCCAGAAGGCACAAACGGATGCGGGTCGATTGGCCTGGTAAGTTCTACCCTCTTCGGAGAAAGCCTGAACGGGACCCTCTCATAGTCGTCATCATCCAGCTCAAAGGTCGTCATCTGATCCCGTCTCTTGAGTGACTCGGTATAATCGATCTCAGTTATCGTCATCTGTCCTTTGAATGGCTTAGTCTCTGCGAGGATTCTGCCGTTCTCAGCTATGATGCCTCCGCCAGGATAGACCACATCCTGTGTCGACTCGCCGATCCCGGCGTTCGAATAGATGTAACTGACGTAGCACTTAGCCGACTGCATCGAGACCAGCTGTCTCCTGTAGGCTGCCTTTCCCGTCAGCTCATCTGAAGCCGACAGGTTTACGATGACAGTAGCTCCCGCCATAGCTGCCCTTGTCGACGGGCTGTCCGGAACCCAGAGATCCTCACAGAGTTCCGCAGCTATCTCTACTCCCGGAATGCTCTCACACGAAAAAATAAGTTCCGCTCCTATAGGTATATCACCATTCGGATAGCTGATACTCTCAGCGTATTCAGGTCCGGCTTCGAAATACCTGGCTTCGTAGAATTCGCTGTAGTCCGGCAGATGTGTCTTCGGCACAAATCCCAGCACTTTGCCATGAGATATGGCTGCAGCGACATTTCTCAGATGGCCCTTGTAATAAAGCGGCATCCCGACAAAAATGATAGCATCCAGCACCTTCGTATTCTCAGCTATGGTCCTTAGCGCCTGCAGAGCTTCTCCTAAAAGCGTGTCCTGGAAAAACAGCTCTCCACAGGTATAGCCTGTGATACAGAGCTCTGGAAAAACTATGATCTGCGCACCAGCATCAGCAGCCTTGAATGACCAGTCTATGATGCTTTTCGCATTTGCCTTTGTATCAGCTACGGTAGTTTCCGGTGTAACTGCCGCCACCCTTATGTATCCGTGTGACATATATCCTCCTAAAAACCGTCAGACTATCTCGTCAGGCTCAAACGTGTACTTCTTTCCGCAGAAACGGCAGACCACTTCTATCGGATCACCCGGCTGGGCGAGATCCTGCTTGTCCTGCTGGGAGAGAGTCTTTAGCTTTGATAAGAACTTCTCCCTGCTGCACTCGCATCTGAATTCTACAGGCTGCTTCTCAGTAAACTCGAGGTCAAAACCATTTAAAACAGTCTGAAGTATCTCTTCAGGCGTCATGCCTTTTTCAAGCATAGTAGTGACTGAATCAATATGTGAGATATTCTCACTGAGCCTGTCTATTACTGCATCGTCCGTATCCGGCATCAGCTGGACTATAAAACCGCCTGACTGCTTTACGGTGAGGTCGGTATCTACCAGGACTCCCAATCCTACAGATGACGGAACCTGCTCACTCTCTGCGAAGTAATAGGTAAAATCCTCAGCGACTTCGCCTGACACGAGATTTATAGATCCGCTGTATGGTTCCTTCAGTCCCATGTCCTTTATGACACGCAGGTATCCTTTTCCAATGGCGCCGCCTACATCCAGGTGTCCCGGGCTCTTTTCCGGCAGATCCACATGAGGGTTATTGGCAAATCCTTTCGCGTGTCCATGGGAGTCAGCCGTAACAGTCACTCCTCCTGCCGGACCGTCGCCTATCAGCTGGACAGTTATCTCGTCATTATCCCCGTCCATCATAAATCCCATCATAAGCCCTGCAGAAAGTGTTCTGCCAAGTGCTGCCGTAGTGACAGGCCAGGTATCATGGTCTTTTCTGGCAGTTTCCACTACTCCCCTGTCAGTTATCGCAAAAGCTCTTATCTGGTCATGCGCTGCGATCGCGCGAACCATGTAGTCATTCATAATAGTCCTCCGATATAATCGTAGTTTGCGGTCGGCCGCTGCAGGCAGCGTCCTCCTTCAGATGCGTGGTTTGGGCTTCCATCTTATCTTTGGCTTCTTCAGATGCGTGGTTGCACTGAACCGTCCTTGTAGTAGCCTGGTCTGTCTGGATCCTTTAAGTGCTCTCTGGCCACGAATGTCAGCTTCTCGGAATCCATTTTTGGAGCCCCCAGGGTATCTGTATCCAGGATTTCTATCAGCTCCAGGCCAGCGGCCTCTATCATATCCTCGATTTCTACGCGCTGGTAGGCCTTTTGCACGTGCTGCTCGAAAAATTTGCCAAAGCGGCCATCACTTTCTCTTATGAAAAGTGTCAGATCGTAGATATTCAGCTTCGTGTCAGGCTCGTATTCGTTTTCCCAGATGAAGCTGCCCTCGTCCCTGTTCTCCGCAAAGGTGTTATCCGCGAGGATTTTCTCATACTTATACTCTGTATTCACATCGAAGATAAACACTCCGCCCGGATGTAGGAAATTATTCACCCGCTTCAGGACTTCGATGAAATCCTGACCATCCGTTATATAGTTCATACAATCACAGACACTGACTACGCCCTGGTATGTCCCGAAGAGATCCAGTTCTCTCATATCCTGGCAGATATATAGTATCGAGTCATCAGTTTCTCTGGCTCTGGCGATCTCAAGCATTTCATCTGACGAGTCCACACCTGTCATATCATAGCCTGAGTCTCTGAGCCGCCTGGTGATCTGTCCCGTCCCGCAGCCCAGATCCAGAACCATAGGCCTGTCAGCGGAGGATGGCAGATATTTTTTCAGTAGAGAATCTATTCCCGAAGCCCACCTGTCATATGGGACATTATCCATGAACATGTCATAGACTTCAGCAAATGAGGTGTATGAATCACACACTATTAAATCCTTCCTTTGAGCCATTTATAGATGTAGTCATAGACGTCGGCACGGTCAGTCTCGTTCAGGATCTCATGTCTGTCATTCGGGAAGAGCTTAAGAGTCAGGTCCTTGATGCCGGCCTTCTTAAAGCGCTGGAACGCACTCTTGACGCCCTTGCTCATGGCACCGACCGGATCATCTGCACCCGAAGCAAAAAGTATCGGCAGATTTTTCCTGATGCGGTCTACATTCTTCTGTGAGTTGTCGAAAAGCATCGCAGAAGTCATCCCCCGGTAACCGTTCACCGAGAACAGATATGTGTCAAGCGGATCGCTGTAGTATTTCTTTACGCTCTCCACGTTCTTCGACAGCCAGCTATTCTCCGGTTCCGAACCGTCCATGCAGAACTTATGATAATCGCCTGCAAACAGGAAATTCGTGACTGCCCGGCTCTTGTAATCCCATCCGTGAAAAAGTGCTGTGATCCTGATCACGAGCTTTGCCACGATGATAGCTGCGTTCGGAACTGTACCCGTCCCGACAATGATGGCTCCTGAAAGCCCTTCAGTCTCTTTTGCATACACAGATAAAAATCTCCGGAGCATGTAGCTTCCCATCGAATGTCCCAGAATAAAATACGGCACATCAGGATATTTTTTCTTCCCGTATCTGTATACGGAAAGCATATCTTCGCACATCGTCTTCTCCGGAGCCTTGGAATGCATGACGCCGAGCTCAGCCGGATCGTCTTTCGGAAGCGAGTGACCATGGCCGATGTGGTCATGTCCTATAACGACAAACCCGTGATCAGTCATGTACTTCGCGAACTCCTCGTACCTCTCGATATACTCGATCATGCCGTGCACCAGCTGGAGTACAGCGACAGGCTTCCCGGCGTCTCCCTTCCACTCCACACAGTGTAGTGCTGTACCCTTATCGTCATGTGACCTTATAGAAAAATTCTCCTTTACCATTTTAACCTCCTATAACCTTACCCTGTATTTTTTTATCTTCGCCTGAATGCTCCGCACTCCGTTATATTCATTTATATCCGGATCGTAGACGATGTCAAGCCTTATTTGATTTTTCTGGCCAGAAAGCGCCCTCGCAAGCTCGCCTTCACCGAATGCCCCGGTAATGTCCCTGTCCATCGCATCTCCGTCTCCGAAGTAAAGCGCATCGACCATCGTGCCTTTTGATGAAAGTGTCAGTTTCCTGTACTGCTGTTCTTTTCCTATTCTCCTGTATGACAGGACATCCAGCCCATTCTCCGCAAAGACCGGCTTCTCATTCCCGTTTCCGAATGGTTCGAGCTTCTGCAGGTCATCTATCAGTGAAAAACTGGCGTAGTACAGCGGCATCGGTACGTCTATCATGACCTTCTCCTGCAGGTCATCGTCTACAAGCCCGCTGTGATCATTTAAAAATGTCCTTAGCCAGTCCACATCCTCTTCTCTCATAGAAAGGCCTGCTGCCATAGGATGTCCGCCGAACTTCGTAAAGACTCCGTCCCCGCCGTATGCTTCGTTGGCTTCGACCATTTTTTCATACATGGAATAGGCCTCGATGCTTCGGCCACTGCCCTTTACATCTCCATTCTCTGTCTTACAGAGGACAAAGACCGGGCGATAGAACTTCTCCTTGAGCTTCCCTGCCACCAGTCCGCATAGGCTCTCATGCAGATCCGGTATGTATAAGACCATGACCTTTGGCAGCTCTGTCCTGCCGCTCAGCTCTTCAAAGGCTCTGTCCACGCCCTTCTGCGTCATGCCTTTTCGCTCTTTGTTAAGAGATACGAGTTCTTCTGCTTTCTCCATGGCTCTGCCCGGGTCATTCTCCAAAAGAAGGTCTAAAGCCTTCTCAGCACTGTCTATACGTCCTGAGGCGTTAAAGCACGGTCCTAAGACAAAGCCTATGTGCCATGCCTGGATGTGGTTTCTGTCAAGACCAGCAGCATCTATAAGTGCGTCAAGTCCGACATTCCCGGAATGTGCCATCTGCTTTAAACCGAAGCTCACTATAACACGGTTTTCATCCCGGAGCTCCATGATGTCAGTCACAGTCGCAAAAGCAGCTTCAGGCAGATACTTAAGAGCATCCATCCTGCCACAGTCTTCAAAAAGTGCCGTTATCATCTTAAACGCTACGACTGCGCCACAAATACCTGGAAACGGATAACTGTCATCCGCCCTGTGCGGATCTACCACACAGTTCGCATGAGGCAGATGGTAGACCTTCCCATCGCTGAAAAAATCGTAAACACCATGCTCAGTGTCAGCCTCTTTCGGAAGCCGTGCAGTATCATCTCCTTCTTCAGGAGTGGAATACGGGATCTCGTGGTGGTCAGTGACTATGACTGTCATGCCTTTATCTCTCGCCAGCTGTACAGCCTCAGCTGCAGCTATGCCATTGTCACAGGTGATCACTGCTTCTATGCCCTCAGAAGCTGCCTTCTCCACCATCTCAGGGTTCAGGCCGTAACCATCATGGACTCTGTCCGGCAGCTTGTAATCGACATCGGCTCCGACTGACCTAAGTCCATCGACAAGGATATACGCGGAGCAGATACCGTCTCCGTCATAGTCTCCGAATACACGGATTTTTTTCTTATCGTGTATCAGTGACTGTATCAGCCTGACTGCCATATCCATGTCCTTCATCAGATGGGGGCTGTGAAGCTGCGACAGATCCGGGGATAAGAACCTCCCCATCTCCTCTTCATGTATATCACGATTTATCATGATGCGTGCCGTGACCTGATCTATACCATACTTTGCTGCCAGCTTCTTGAAATCCGCCTTTTTACAGTAGCATTCCCATTTTGCCATATCTTTATAAAAATGGAGCTGTGGGTCATAAATGAAAATGGGACAGACCCTTTTCATATCTGCACAGCTCCGGTTCAGTTTTATTCTTTACTACAGTTGTTATCTAAGAACTTATACAGAAGTCTGTACAGTTCCTTTGCCTCGTCCCCATCCAGTCTCACACATTTCGCCATTTCCTTAGGCACCGAAAGCGCCCTGTCGCGGAGCTTCATACCTTCGTCTGTTATCGAGATAAGAAGATTCCTCTCGTCTGTCTTACTTCTGTGGCGATAGATATAGCCCTTCTGCTCCAGCTTCTTCAGAAGAGGTGTAAGTGTTCCCGAATCGAGGTACAGGCACCTGCCTATCTCCTTGACGTTCATCTCCTTTTTCTCCCAGAGGACCATCATCGTGATGTACTGGGTATATGTCAGATCCAGCGCAGAAAGGTAAGGCTTATACGCCCTGACCACTTCCTTCGCACAGGCATAGAGCGGGAAACAGAGCTGGTTCTTCAGTTCGAGGCATGCATACTTGTTCTCTTCCATTACATTACATCTCCAAAAAACGAAATACAATTACATTGTACACAATCTTTTAAAAACTGTCAACGGAAGAAGATGTTTTTTTAAATGTGCTTTAGCATATACTCTACAACAGCCGCGCATCGTTACGAGCACTTAGCGGCTGTTTTTTAGCCGCTTACGTGCGATACATGCGCGGCTGTTGGCGGCCGTTCTTCAGGCCGCCTACGGCCTTCAGAGATTTTTCAACATATACTCTACTACAGCCGCGCATCGTTACGAGCACTTAGCGGCTGTTTTTTTAGCCGCTTACGTGCGATACATGCGCGGCTGTTGGCGGCCGTTCTTCAGGCCGCCTACGGCCTTCAGAGATTTTTCAACATATACTCTACTACAGCCGCGCAGTGCCTTGCTGCCTTCTTCTCGAATGTCGGATAGTCCTCAGAGCCTGAGTTGTCAGCCTTATCAGAGATAGCGCGGATGATAACGAAAGGCACTTTGTTCAGGTAAGCCACCTGTGCAATGGCAGTTCCCTCCATCTCAGTGCACATACCGCCTACGAGATCGTGGATAGCCTTCTTCTGGTCATTTCCGGCGATAAACTGGTCTCCGGATACGACCCTTCCTGAAAACACATGGATATCAGGAGCAGCCTCCTGTACAGCCTTTACAGCACAGTCATGGAGCATTTTATCAGCTGGGAAGCTGACAGTTCCGACTCCCGGAACCTCACCTGGCTTGTATCCGAGTGGAGTCACATCGAAGTCATGGTAGATAGCATCCTCAGAAACCACGATATCTCCTATGTCGATATCAGCATCCATCGAACCTGCAACTCCGGTATTGATCACATGTGTCACATCGAAGCAGTCACAGAGTACCTGTACACAGGCAGCTGCATTTACTTTTCCGACTCCGCACTGGACTACTACGACATCCGTATCTCCTATCTTTCCTTCGAAGAACTTCATGCCGGCCTTATCTACCGTGCGCTCCGTCGTCATCTCTGCTTTGAGGTGGTCGACTTCGATTTCCATAGCTCCTATAATTCCGATCTTCATTTGTTTTTCCTTTCCTATTCCATTTCCTTAACCTGATCAGTCTGGATATACCAGGTTCTCGTCTGTGGCGTTCTGCAGTACATTTAAGTACTTCTTTGCCAGGTAGTGCGCCATGCCGAGGTTCTGATCCAGGTAATTACCGCAGTCTCTCGGAGCTGCTCCAGGTACATCGCCTTCAAAGTCCCTGATGAAGTCGAACATCTCTATGACAAGCGGAAGTACATCCTTCGAATCATAGTCTCCTGCAAGAAGCATATAAAATCCTGTCCGGCATCCCATAGGTCCAAAATAAACAGTCTTATCGCCGAAATCCTTATGGTTTCTTAAAAAAGTGGCTCCAAGATGCTCTATAGTGTGCATCTCCGCTGTATTCATGACAGGCTCTCTGTTCGGCGCTGTCATTCTGAGGTCAAAAGTCGTGATGACTGCATCGCCATAGCGGTCTTTTCTCGACACATACACTCCCGGTAGCAGCTTCAGATGGTTTATAGTAAAACTCGTGATCTTCTCCATAGCTTAAGTCCTTTCTTTAAAAAATAAAATAAGGGGCTGTGTTTCCGCAGTCCCTTAAAATATGCAGTGCGGATAACAGGACTTGAACCTGCACGGTCTCCCACTAGAACCTAAATCTAGCGCGTCTGCCAATTCCGCCATATCCGCCCACTACTATACGCTTTACTCGTCGTCATCCTTTGAAAGAGAGTTCAGTGCATCGAGAATATCCTGACTGTCGATCTCCGAGAAAGCATTCAGTGCCTGCTCCATCTTTCCGAAAAGAGGCTCTTCTTCCTGCTGATCCTTGATCCCCAGGTGCTCGCGAAAGCTCTTGATCTCTGCTTCTGTAGTATCTGATGAGTTCTGCTCTGTCTTTTTCTCGTCTGCCATATGCGACTCCCTTACGGCCATCAGAATGACCTATGAGTTTTGCGTTGCAACTCATATATGATACAGGATTTCAGAAAAGAATGCAAGTATTTTCAGATGCCTTCTGAACGTCCATAGTAAAACATATACTGCTGGATGACCCCGGCATAGGGACTGTAGCGCCGGTCGTCAAACGAACCACCATATACATCATCTATAACCCGTTTTATCCATACATCTATAGGAAAGAAATCCAGGCGGTGGAATCCAAACAGTGCAGTGCAGTTAGCAACTTTCTTTCCGACTCCCTTAAAGCCCAGGAGCTCTTCGTATAAAGCCTTATCATCGAGCTGCATCATATACTCTAGAAGGTCAGGATTCATAACAAGTCTGCTGACAGTCTCCTGGATATATGGCATTCTGTAACCCAGTGAACAGCTGTCCATACCAGCTTTTTTATAGGAACAGAACTCTCCTCCGCACTTCTCACACGAGAGACCTGACAGCTGTACCAGAGACGGGAATGCATACACCTCATCGCCATCGAACTGTCCTATATAGGTACCACAGGCTGCACACAGCTTCTCTACGCATGATTTGATGGCCGGAATGTTCTTCCTCTGGGAGATGATGAAGGTGATCAGTGTCTCAAGAGGATCCTGTCTCAATATCCTTATGCCACGGCCATAGTCTCCTGCATTTGTAAGAAAAATGTCACCAGAATCTATGGATGCAATAATTCTGTCATAATCTGTGTCTGCATCCAGGTAGTCTTTCCAGACATTCTGATACTCACTTTCATCGCAGTCTATCGTAATGGTATGGTCATCCACCTGCGTGAAATACCTGACCATGCCGAAGGCTGTGACTCTGAATGTACCATCGATGATCTCTTTCCAGCGGAAACACTGTCCGCTGTCTGCTATTTTCTTCAGGTCTATGCTGTCATTTAAGCTAACTACGTACTTTTTCATAACACAGTTATTATAACCATCCGTGTACCCGTTCGCAAGGTCAAAAAACAGACTATCAATATGGCTTCAGCGTGAAATTCACAGCAGGTGCACCAGTTATCCACATACTTATCCACAATAGTACATTCTTGCAGCACCAGATGTCCAGACAGTATCATTGACCAACGTCTCAACTAAACACTTGTGGACTCAGAAAGTGGATAACGTGCATAGTTCCGTTGATAAAGTATTCAAAAGGCGGATTTTAGGGAAATCATTCCACAAAATCCGGTGGATTACTGTGGATAACTGTAATAGTTTCCACTGTGAATTTGTGGATAACTTCATCTGACAGTTCTTTTGATTTTTGAATCAACTAATTTCCCGTCTATTCTCACCTCCACTTATACACAATTCAGTTATCACTAGCTGGTCTTCCCCAGTTCTCACCGTAAAGCCTGTCCAGCTCTGACTTAATAGGAGCCATATCTATAACACAGCGGTTCTCCGATATGAGCACTGGTATCCGGTCAGTGAAGTGATAGACCGATACCTCGTAGCCTTCTCGCATGTCCTCCGTAGATGTATCGTCACACCCGTCCTCGTATGCCTTATCACGCATGTCATATACCACTATCTCACGCTTGGTCGGGTCGATGATCCAGTATTCGCTGACTCCTGCTTCAGAATACTTCGCCAGTTTATCGATCTGATCCTTTCTCCTCGTGGAAGGAGAGAGAACTTCAAGGATAAAAGCCGGAGGTCCCTGAACATTCCCCGGAGTGATCTGTGACTCATCGCAGACCACAAAGACATCAGGCTGTACCATGGTGTAAGCATCCCTGTCTATCTGAACATCCAACGGCGCCATAAATGCATGACAGGGCATACCGTGTTTTACTATACATTCATAAAGCCTCATATATACATACTGAGATATCATCTGATGGTAGGTGGTAGGCGAAGCCATATCATACAGGATTCCGTTTATGAGCTCGGTTCGTCTGTCATCCGGGAGCTGTTCCCTCTCTTCTATAGTATATATGTGAGGGATCCCGTCTTCGGGCATAGTGATTCTCTGCCTGTAAGTCCTTAATCTCTCATCATCTCCGTTCTGAGCAGTATCATCAGCCTTCTCAGTCTCACTTCCATAACTGAACGGAGCATAGTAATTTCCTCCGTCTCTGACTACCTGTATATCGCGCTTTTCCGGCGTAAACGTACCTCTGGCAAGCTCCCTGTTCCTCTTCATCCTGCAAAGAGCATCCTCTATAGAATGCAGCGTAGACGCCCTCGGATCTTTGGTAAATCCACCCAGGACCTTCTGCAGAGTACCAAGAGGGACACCAGACTCCTTACTCAGTTCCTGATATGTGATTCTCAGCTCACCCTTTATCGCATTCATCTGATCCACAGTCATCATAATTTCAACTCCATCACCGTTTGAACATTTGTTCTATGCATAGAGTATATCATGCTGCATTCTGTTTGTCAATCTCTTTTGGAAATATTTTTCCTCTAATGGAAAATACATAGACAAAAAAGGACTCCCCCGTTTCCGGAAGAGTCCCAGCTTAAAGTATATCTATGAATAAAGTATTTCAATAGTCCACGCTTATCAGCATAAGCCCTTTAGCCGGAGCCGTAGGCCCGGCTTTTTTTCTGTCTTTTGCATCAAGGATTTCACTGACATCCTCCGGTGCAAGCTTTCCTTCTCCGACCAGAAGCAGAGTTCCTACTATGATCCGCACCATATTCTGTAAAAATCCGGTGCCATGAAGTGTAAAGTAAATATAGCCCTTCGAACGTCTGACATCGATCCTGTCTACGAGGCGGACAGTAGATTTTTTCATGTGGGAATTGCCGCAGAAGCTTTTAAAATCATGCTCACCAGTCAGGATATCAGCGGCCTGCTGCATTTTTTCGACATCTACATCGTGCTCCAAAGCAGTGTAGTATTTCCTGTTAAAAACCGGATGCACCGGACCGAAAAATGCCGTGTACTGGTAAGTCTTGCCGACAGCGTTGTATCTGGCGTGGAACCTGTCTGAGGCTACAGAGACTTCACGGATCGCTATATCATCCGGCAGATACCTGTTGCAGTAATCTCTTATAGCGTCACAGTCAAGCGACGTATCGAGCTTTACCGAAGCCACCATGCCTCTCGCATGTACACCTGCATCCGTTCGCCCGGCTCCTATCACCTCGGGGATCGTCGCCGGCTCATCAGTTCCTTCCCGTTCGATATCTTCCTTACTCATCAGCATGAAACCAAGGACTCTTTCGATCTTCCCCTGGATCGTCGGCCTGTCCGGCTGATGCTCCCAGCCATAGTACCTCGTACCATCGTATTCTATTTTAATCTTATAATTTTTTTCACTCATGCCACCTAGTTTAAAGCATATAGCAGAGAAATACAAGCATCAGCGAGCTCGGGCGGCCGCAGTGCGCGGGCGAATAGCGGGGAGACGTCGTGAGGGAGCACGCTAGTTACTGCCCGGGTGGCCCGCGGTGCTGGCTCCGTTTGGGCCAGAGGGCAGTTAAGAGACGCGTGCGACCGAACAGGAACCCCGCTGTTGAGCCCGCGCACGCGGCCGCCCGGGCTCACATCTAGTAACTTATCTTCTCCGGAAAAGTATAAAACCCACTGTATAACGAGCCCCTGTCCACCTCTTTTTCCGGCAGATCCATGTACATATGGTTATCCTTCAGAAACTGTATCGTATTCGAAAAAGAAGCATAAACAGGCAGATACTCTTCACCTCCCTCCGAAGGGATATCCAGAACTATCTGGCCGATCTCCATCTTAAAGCCTACCGTATCGAAGTCATAGTGCTCCAGATCCTTCAGATAAGCCTCCTTTAAGGACTGATAGATATCAGTGCTATTGGCATAAAGCCGGGTAGCATCGGCAGCATCCTCGTTATCATATGCTATCGAGGCAGAAGCCCGTTTCAGGCCTTTTGCTATATCGTCGTCATGGTACAGTCTGAAGAAGCCTTCTTTGAATTCTTCAGAACCCATGACTTTATTCATTAGGTCTCTCGCAGTCGCTGGAATATAGACTTTTCTCGACATAGTCTTCCCATTTTTCATACGATAGTAGATCTTTATCTCACAGGTGTTGGCAGGACTTCCGTACTCACCCGGAGTATTCCTTGTGGTCTCCTCTCCTATCTCGAGCAGATGGTTTACCGTATCTATATCGGTCAGTTTCATATAAGAAGCGGCATACGTAGTATCCTCGATCTCATTACCGGAAGTGTTTACTATGTAGGCACTCTTCACCCCAGCTTTATCTGGAATCCAGCGGCTGTACCCGACTACATCATATCGGCAGAAGACCATAAGCACGATGGCACATATGCCCCCGATGGCAGTAAAGCCAAGTCCCTTGAACACTTTTCTTATGTCGGCATTGTAGATAGCCTCCATGACACCGCCTACCACAAGAGCTGAGATGATCATCGAAATGATACCGCCTGCCATCCCGGCACGCTGTTCGAAGAAAAACCCGGTAATTATCGCCGCGAGAAAAATAAGCGCAGCTTTTGTGATCGCTCTTACAGCCTTCAGTGGCACAGTCTTTCCGGCGTCCTCATTTTTCCTGTACCTGTAGAACAGGTATGCAGCCACCAGCGCAATCGCAGCACAGAGCAGGTTATGCGGTATCGCGTACCAGGCCGGTCTGTAAACAGTCTCCACCGGTGAAAAAATGCAGTGAGTCGTGAAGTCCCTCCCATTATAGGTAGGAAGCATCATCAGACAAGTGTTCACACAGGCATCAAATGCAGGCTCAAACGCGAGCAGGACCACAGCAGCTATTACAGAAACCGCCAGAGTTCCGGTAAGCATTACTGCCAGCGTCGATACGGAAAAAGTCGCCAGTGAAAGTATCAGATTACTGCCAAAACCTGTAAACGCTGTCTTTACCACTGCTCCTGTGCAGGCTTTGTATGAAGCTGCAACTATAAGTCCGAGAACGATGCCATTCAGGTACGATGTCACCAGGATCACAGCGCTGTTTATGATCACGCCTACGAAGTGTGCGTTTCTAGATATCGGCTGACTCTCATAAAAGTCTATTTTCTGCTTGTTTGAAAGCCAGTGAAATCCCTCTATCGCCAGCAGTACGGAACCCACCAGTACGATCACTGTGTTAATCTTCCCGGCTCCAAGCATCTCCTTAGCTTCATCTATAGCAGAACTCCTCGTCAATCCCGTCAGATACAGTGACAGGAATCCGGCATCAAATAGTATAAAAGTCACAAAGGCCAGAACTATAAGCCATTTGCGCCGTTTAAAAATATTTTTCTGTAAAGTAACGAAGTTACTGAATGATGAGTTTTCTGACATCATATCCTGCTCCTTCCGTTTCCGCTATGAAAAGCTCCTCCAGTGTCAATGGCAGTATCTCAAAGAATACCGTATCTATATGTGAAAAAATTTCCGTAACCTGCTCTCTGGTCCCACGGACAGTCATCACATGAAGCCGTCCCTGTCTTTCGTCAGACAGGACTTTTAAAGACTTCGAGACATTCTGTGCGTCATTCTCATCTGAAAAAACGCACTGCAGCTTCAGAAGTCCGGTCTTCATGTCATCCAGATCCTCAGACAGAAGCAGTCCGCCCTTGTGCAGCAGGCCCACATGGTCACAGATATCCTCGAGCTCACGGAGACTGTGTGACGAGATAAGCGGCGTAAGTCCCCGTTCTGACATCTCATTTGCAAAAAGTGACTTGACCGCTGCTCGCATAACAGGATCCAGTCCATCGAAAGTCTCATCGAGAAGCACATACTTCGTCTTCGCGCAGACAGCCAGAAGTATCGCGAGCTGCCTCTTCATTCCCTTTGAAAAAGTGGCTACTCTCCTTGTCATCTCAAGGTCAAATGCTTTTATCAGCCTGTCGAACTGCGCCTTATCAAAGGCAGGATAAAGGCTTCTATAGTAGTCAGCCATGTCTTTCGGAGTCGCATTATTAAAAAAATACGGATCATCCGATACGAACACGAACTGCGATTTGGCCTTCGGATCGTCCCAGACCGGCTGCCCGTCGACTGTGATCGTTCCCGCATCCGGTTTCAGGACACCTGCCATTAATCTGAGCAATGTGCTCTTTCCTGCTCCGTTAGTTCCCACAAGCCCAGTGATCTCGCCGTCCGACACCGTAAGCGTTACCTTATCAAGTGCCTTAGCCCCGTCAAATGACTTGCACAGATCCTTCGTCTCTATCATTTCTTCCCATCCTTTCCGTCTAGAAGTTCGGACCGGCTGATACCGATCTCATCCGCCTCTTTAAAAATCTCCGCAAGCCTCGACTGAAGCTCCGCCTTTTTCTTCTCACGAAGCGCCGGATCTTCTTTTACGAAGTTCCCTCGACCCTTCACCGAATATATAAAGCCCTCATGCTCAAGCGCCGTATATGCCTTCTGAACCGTATTCGGGTTCGTCGAAAGCTCCATCGCAAGCTTCCTTACCGACGGCAGCGGCTCATCGGTCTTCAGCACGCCCTGAAGTATCAGCTTCTTATACATATCAGCTATCTGCTCGTATATCGGCCGCGGATCCTGAAAATCCAGGAAATTCATAGGCATCTCCTTTCATTTTTGTTCTAACTGTACTAATTATACTAATACAGCTGCATTTTGTCAAGAGTTTCTTCCACAAAAAACACCGGGAAGATCTTTCTTCCCGGTGAAATAGAATTTAAGAATGATATCAGGTGCGCTTTATGAAAGCAGTCCCGCACTTAGGGCAGGTTATCTGCACTTTACCGTGTCCGCGTGGAACCCTTACCTTCTGGCCACATGACGGACAGGCGAAAACCTTTACGCCATTTTTTCTGCCGTAACGTATTTTCCTATACAGTTCTACAAAAAATGCCCTGATCCGCCACATGATGCCATCCTCCATTGATTACCTGAACAGTGCTGTCATTCGCACCCGCTTTTACATAATTTTCGTAAATGCAAACCCCGTTACAGGGATTATTCTAACACTTCATTTGCATTATTACCACACAAAATTTTGTTAAAAATCTCGTCTATATTTGCGCTCTTGTGGAAGCGTTCTCATACGTGTATAATGAACAAAAAATAAAAAGGAGGGCAAAAAAATGACTATAAATGAAATAGCTGAGATGGCGGGGGTTTCGAGGGCGACAGTTTCCAGATATTTAAATGACGGCTATGTAAGCGATGAAAAAAAGGACCGGATCTCCGCAGTCATCGAAAAGACCGGCTATGTGCCGTCAGTTTCAGCAAAGCTTTTACGCTCACACCATTCGAACTTCATCGGAGTCGTGATCCCGAAACTGAATTCCGATTCGATCAGCCGGATGACAGACGGAATCAGCAGGCGGCTTTCAGATGAGGGCTACCAGATGCTTCTCGCCTGCACCGATAATGACGAGAAAAAGGAGCTTAAATTCTTAAAGCTCTTCCAGGAGAATAATGTCGATGGCATCATCCTGTTCGGAACTATTTTTACAGCGGCGCACCGGAGGTTTTTAGACCAGCTGAACATCCCCGTCGTGATCTTAGCCCAGGAAGAAAAAGGCTATTCGTGCATCTACTCAGATGACTATACGGCAGCATATGATCTCGGCACACATCTGGCTGAGAAAGCTGAGAAAGTCGGTATGATATCGGTCACATCTTCTGACGCGGCCGTAGGAAGAAACAGAAGAAACGGGTTCCTGGACGCCTTTAAAAAAGCGGGCATCCGGATACCAAAGAGTTATATCCGGGTTTCCGGTTTTGACGCAGCATCAGGAGAACAGGAGACACTCGCACTTTTTAAAGAGCACCCTGATATCGACACCCTTGTATGTGTGACCGATACCATAGCGTCCGGCGCTTCGCGAGCACTTCGCACCCTGAAGAAAAAAGTACCAAAGGATGTCCAGCTCTCCGGATTCGGTGACAGCACAGTCTCGGAAGTGCTCTACCCGACTCTTACGACAGTTCATCTCTACTACGAAAAAGCCGGCTCCTCGGCGGCGGCGATGCTTTTAGAGCACATTGCCTCGCCGGAGGAACCGGTCAATGAAATGAAATTCTCATATGAAATAAAGATCCGCGAATCTACTAGGTGATCTTATTCTGCCTCATTCACGATGGCCTTCCACCCCTGTGGATACCAAGACTCTCTCGGATTGAGATGAGTCCATCCAGCTCGTCATAAATATTTAGCGGGGAAACACACAGGAAAAGCCTGTGGGAGGAACCGCCTTTAACCTACCTTTCTTTGTTCTACGAGATAACTACCACGCATCTTTAACAGCTTTAGATTTTTATATCCTACAGATGCGTTAATATGTGTTCCGTCTAAAAGCCTTAAATCCATCTGTCCTGTAGAGCGTCTGCCAAAAATGAAACATTTACATCCTTTCCACAGAACCTTATCGTACAACCTAAAGCCTTTGACTTCATATGGAGCTTGATTACGTTTACGATAACCGCCTTTAAGAATGGTATTCTTGTGTATCTGTCTATTGTGGCAACGGACTTTTTTGTAATAATAGACATCTCCATTACCAATTGCATTAGGATTATCACTAATACAACGAGCATCTATGTAATGATCCTTTGGCAAACCGTTCTTTATACGAGTGTTTTTAGTGATATATCCGTAAGTAAGTTTTACATCTGGATATATAGTTTTAAGCTTATCGTACAAAGCCCAACGCATGATACCCATAAATGTAGCATCCTTAAAAGACATTCCTCTATGTATTGTCTTGGGAAGTTTTACAATCCCCTTATGATACCCGGTATGACAGGTTTCACATAGCGTAATCAGATTATTAGGTGCATCACCGCCTGTTTTACGACTCTCTATGTGATGGACATTAAGGATTTTGTCTTTGGACTTACCTTTGCAACACTGACACTTGTGTCCATCACGAAAAAGGACATATTCCCTGACATTCCAAAAACCTAACTGTTCGCCCTGCTGATAATCCGTACCACTTATGGTAGGGTCTTTAATCTTTTGGATATCAAAAGAGGCTACTTCTACTACGATATTTGAGATAGGCAGTATTTTGTGTACCTTTGCTATCATCGTAATGTGAGAGTCTACTTTTTGTTTTACAGAGGGCGCTAACCATCCGTCACTATGCCTGCGATTATTAAATCTTGGTTTACGATGGCGGAGTTTACGACTCCTACGGGAACGCCTTAATTCTCTACGAGTAGAAAGCAAGTCTACAATATCGTTTCTAAGCTCTACATCAGATTCAAATAATACTTTATCCTTTGTAGTTGCCGAAAGACCGATATGTTTACTTCCACTATCTACACCTAAAGTTACCTTTTGTGTATAGTTCGTGCTACTATACAACAGTTGTATTGTAAACGGACAGCTGTGTACTACCTTTGCTTTGCCTTGTTTTAATAAAATACGAACCTTTGCATGGTTTTCTGTAGGCATTAAAGGCTGTCCGGTTTTTGATAGTACATAGACCATAGGTCGTACTCCTTTCTTAAAACCTTGAAAGGTTTTAGTTACTCACCCCGAAGGGTGGTTAGTGTACCATCGCCAATGTTAATGAGAGGTTTTGTATGCCTGCAACACTGTTCCTATACCTCAGAGCTGTTTAATCACAGACCTTAGAGCTGCGAACTTGGTACTACATCCGCAGGTAACTATATATTCTCTCCTAACGTAGTGCTTAAAACACTTAGGCTACTCACCAAGGGTTGTTAGACAACCCCACGGGCTTGCCCGTGGGTATTAGTGAGTTGAAGCTACGAAACCCTTGTCGTACATGCGGCGACCGACTTCAAGAATCAGTTTTCTTGCCTCTTCGTCCGATGGATAATTGGTTACATTCTCGTACATATTAGAATCCTAATTTCTTAAAAAGACAGGAGAACCGTCCCCTTGTCTCTTAGATTATGTCACGAAGTTTCAAATAGTCATAGAGTACCTGAGCGCTCCTGTCGACTCCTAAAAGAGATGATGAAAGTATCATCTCGTAATTGTCTGCATCGCCCCATCGGCCCTCTGAATAGGTGTCATGGTACATCCGTCTCGACCTGTCATGGCGGCGGATTGCTGCTTTGGCATCCTTCTCATTCATTTCGCGGCGTTCCATGATACGTCTGATCCTGTAATCCAGCTCGCCCGTAATGAAAAAACGGACCAGATACGGATAGTCCTTCAGGATCTCGTCTCCTGCCCGGCCTATCAGGACAAATGATTTCCCAGCCTTCGCCTGTCTGATGATATACTCATGCTGCGCATGGGCTATCATCTTGGTCGGATTGTTGGTGATGCTTGTGTTCATGGCCTGAACCGTACGATAGGCAAAAGGATTGACTACCTTTTCATCATATTTCTTGAGGAGGTCTATATCAATTCCGAACTCCTCAGACATTCCATCAAGCATATTCCTGTCAATGAAATCAATGCCCAGCATCTCTGACAGCTTCTTCCCGATATCATGCCCGCCGCTTCCGTACTTACGGCTGATGCTGATCAGGATCTGATTACTCTTTCCCATATATCCTCCTATTTCTATAAACTACAGATATCTCGCGAATATAAATACCGTTGAGAATGCAAGCACCAGTATAGTTGCCGGCGCCGCTGCCTTGCAGTACCTGCCCCAGCTGATCGGATGTCCTGCACGGGTTGAGGCCGATGTACCAACTACATTTGCAGAAGCACCAATCGGTGTTGCTGAACCACCGATATCTGTTCCGATCGACAGTGCCCAGGCAAGCACATCCACATTGAGCCCAGGCCTAACCCTCGCCAGTGCCTTGATGATCGGAAGCATAGTCGCTGAGAACGGGATGTTGTCGATAAATGCACTTGCAATTCCTGAGATCCAGATGATGATCGCAACCATTGCGAAAACATTGCCACGAGATACCCTGGCAATGAATCCGGCGACTGTTTCCAGAACACCTGTCTCTTCAAGACCTCCGACAACCACGAAGAGTCCGACGAAGAACAGCAGCGTCTTGAAGTCGACAGATTTCATGATCTCTTTCACATGCTTCGGAGCCGTCACCAGTGTGAGACATGCAATCAGAACTCCGATGAATGCGACTGTGAGTCCCGTGCTGCCATGAGTGATGAGAAGCACTACAGCCAGTGCAAATATGCAGGCACTGATGATGAACCCACGCCGGTCTGTGATCATTGTCTTCGGGTCAGGAAGCTTAGAATAATCAACATTTGCATTCTGGGTGCGAAACTGCCTCCTGTATACGATATAGAAATAAAATACAGTGATCACAAGTGTGATTATAGATATAACGCCTGTATTCGTAAGGAAATCAAAGAATGTGAATCCGAGAGATGTACCAATGATGATATTCGGCGGATCTCCACACATGGTGGCACTTCCACCCAGATTAGCACAGAATATCTCGGAAATGATCATTGGAACCGGGTCAAATGACAACAGCTGCGCCAGCTCAATCGTCACCGTCGCCAGGAACAGTATGACTGTGATCGAGTCTATAAACATAGACAGTCCGAAGCTCATGATCATAAACACGATAAAGATCCTGACCGGCTTATAATCTATAGCTCTGGCCAGTGTCATGCACAACCATTGGAAAAATCCAACTCTCGCCATGCCAGCCACCATGATCATCATTCCTGCTATAAAAATGATCGTTGACCAGTTGATACCGATTGAAGAGCTGGCTCCACGCCCGGACACATGCCAGAAATCAGATGTAAAAATTGATGACACATTCAGCGTCTGAAGTAATGCTGCACCATCGCGCATCTCTATCCCAAATACCAGGATAATAGTCCCCAGCGCACAGCACAGTGTGATGATATAATGCTCCCACCTGTCAAGAATGATGAGTATGAACATCAGAAGAAAGATAATGATTGCAGTAATCTCTGCTGCCATTTTTATAACCTCCTGTTTCTTCTGCCTCCAGAACTACCCACTTATTTTACTACTCTAGTACTCATCCGTCTCCCTATCCACTCATTCTTCGAATCCCAGAGCCTGTCATATGAGAGTCCGGTTACTTTTTCACAGATCTGCTTCTCTTCATCTGTAGTCACGGAATTGTCCTCGCCGCGGCGTCTTGCGATCTCCTTCTTGATGACATTGAATTCCTTCTCCGTCATCGGAAGTCTGTATCCGAATATGAAGAGGCAGACGCAGAGGATCACCGGCATCAGGATGAATACAAGTGCGATTCCATGCTGTGTAGAAAGAGCCTGACGGCCGCCGGCATTAGCGATCTTTTCACTGTAGCCAACAGCGGCGAGAAGCACACCTATGAGCCATGATGAAAGGCCGGATGATATTTTTCTTGCAAAAGTAGACATCCCGGATACAACCCCAGGTCTGTGAACACCGGTCACGAGCTCATCTACATCCGGCATATCAGCCATGATTGCAAAAATACTTGTAAGCGTAGCAGCATTTCCTATACCAATGCCGCATGCCAGAATGAGAATCGGGATGATGCTCGCACCCTCATTTGAAAACGGAATCAGAAGAAGCGTCGGCACAACTCCGCATACCATGGAACCAAGCGTCGACCAGATCATTCTCACATTTGAAAACTTCGATCTCAACGCATAGTCATCGATCATATCCGGCAGCAGTCCGTTGTACGGAACCATCAGGATCGTCGATCCTGTAGAGAACAGGCAGTACATGATCACATAAAAGATAAACATCGCTGCCGTTGACTTCGTAGAAAACGGAACCCACAGCATGACAAAAGTGATCGCCGTCGCGAATGATCCGATCAGCATATATAACCGCTTCGGTCCCATTTTTGCAGAGGTCCTGTCAGTGATATTGCCCATCATAGGGTCCGTGATAGCATCCCACACATGCCCGATCAGCGGCACCGTCCCCGCAAGTGCCGGCGGCATCCCCATTGCCTTGATCAGAAAAACCGTAAAGAACGATCCGATGATGACGAAGGCGCCTCCATTGAAAAACTCGGCCATGCCGTACATCATCTGTGCCCCAAATCCCGTTTTGTGCTTTTTTTCCTCCATAATAAAAAAGCCTCCCTTCTTTAAAACTATTTCAATTATATCAATAATTCATCGATGTTGAAAGTAAAATGTTGGTAATATCGGTTGAATATCGCTGTGCAAAAATATAAAATAAGCATAGGAGGTTATAATATCTATGAAAACACCACTAGTATGGGCTCACAGAGGAGCCAGCGGATATGCGCCAGAGAACACGATTCCGGCATTTGAGCTTGCAGCAGAGATGGGAGCCGACGGAGTCGAGCTCGATGTCCAGTTCACTAAGGACGGACAGATCGTTGTCTGCCACGACGAGACCATTGACCGTACTTCAAACGGCTGTGGCTGGGTAAAGGACCACACACTTGAAGAGCTTCTGGCACTCAGTTTTGACAATGGAAATAAAGCATACGAGGGCGCACAGATTCCTACGATGCAGGAAGTATTCGACGCACTTCGCCCTACGAATCTCACGATAAATATTGAGCTCAAGACCGGCATTATTTTTTATAAAGGTCTTGAAAATGATATCATCGACCTTGTCCATAAGAATAAATTCGAGGACAGGGTCATCTACTCTTCATTCAACCACTATTCCGTGATGAAGATAAAGGAGCTCGACCCACAGGCAAAGACAGGCTTCCTGTACATGGACGGCCCTCTCGATATGCCGGCATATGGCAGGCTCCATGGTGTGGATGCGCTTCATCCGGCGCTATACAATCTCCAGTTCCCTGACTTCATGAAAGAGTGTGCGGAGAATGGCCTCGATGTAAATGTCTGGACCGTAAATGAAGAGAAATATATGCAGATGTGCCAGCAGGCCGGAGTTCATGCGATCATCACGAACTATCCAAAGAAAGCGCTCGAGCTGTATGGGAGAAAATAATTATGGAGCTGCCAGGTGAAGACGATTTCCTCGATGCGATGAAGGGACCATGCCGCGAGTGGCGTGAGCGTTGTGTCAAAAATGCTGCGTTCACATCATTCGACGGTACCAGGATCAACTATTACTATGCCATCCCGGATGACCCGAAGGCAATCATTGTGATGTTCCACGGATTCTGTGAATTCTGGGGCAAATATCACGAGATGGCATGGTATTACTACAGGCAGGGATATGGGTTCTTCTTCCCGGAAATGAGAGGCCATGGCCTCTCAGGCGGCAAGCTGCCTGAGAAGGATCTCGTGCATGTGAAGAACTATGATCAGTATGTCACTGATATGAAAATGCTCTATGATCAGGTGGTATCTCAGAAAAAGATCCCGCCCGTGCCGCGGATACTTTTCGCTCATTCTATGGGAGGAGCCATTGCTGCCCTGTATCTGGAGAAATATCCTTCGGACTACAGTGCAGCCATCCTTTCAAGCCCGATGGCCAAGCTTGTGACTGGAGGCATCTCTCCTGCAAAAATAAACCTGCTCCGTCTCTATGTGCATCTCTTCCATAAGGAAAAGAAGCTGTCTGTCGGCCAGCATCATTTTGACGGAGTAAATGTCTTCGAGACTTCCAGCTGCCAGTCTGAGCCGAGGTACAACTACCTGTTTGGCCAGCGTCTGGAGAATGTCGAATATCAGACATATGGAGCCACCTTTGGCTGGTCCCTGGCATCTCTTTCAGCCACAAAAAAGCTGATAAAGAATGCTGACCGCATCAGAGTTCCTCTCCTGGTCTTCGAAGCAGGCAACGATCACCTGGTGGATCCGTCAGGCTATACAGAATTCCTGGCAAAGGTGCCACAGGCACAGCATATAAAGTATCCTACGTCAAAGCATGAGATCTTCAATTCAACGACGGATGTGAGGACAGATTATTATAAGAAGATATTTGAGTTTCTGGAACAGAGAAGCAAATGAAAACCCTGTGAAAAATAAACCTCACAAGTCCCATAGAAACTACGGCTGCCGGGATCGACGCCGACACCGTCATCCCGACACAGAGTCCGAGATACGCGTTTGCCGCCCCGAATACGATAGCCAGGATAATACCCAGAATCACCGAGAACGGCGTCATCTCAGCCATCTGCTTGTCATCGGAAATGAATGGCTTAAACTGCGACTGCTGTACTGACATTTTTATAAGACCTCCTGAAAATAGTTAGCAGACGTCAAAAATCTTTTACTTTTGACATTTGCTGTGCCGGATTTGCGCCGCATAAGTGGCACGTTTCCTTTGCAAATCCGTGCACAACAATAGTAGAGCCATGCCTCTAAGCACAGCCCTACTATTAAAAATGAGCGAGAACAAAGTCAATAAACAGTATTATACGATTGTCCATCCTTCCATGATTTGTTATAAAATAGTTTTGCCTGAGATGAGAAAAATCTTGATTTTATTCGCGATTGAGAGTATAGTAAATTTGAGGTGACTTATGGATTATATATCAATTAATGAATTATCAGGGAAATGGGATATAAGCAAGCGCAGAATACAGACACTGTGTAGGGAGGGACGTATACATGGCGCCATTCAAGTGGGTAATATGTGGATCATTCCTGAGAATGTGTCACGCCCAGCTGATGAAAGAAAAAAGAATGTAGTCAGTAAATTTCAGACTGATATATCTAGTAGAAATATGCTGAAGAGGGCCATAAGTGCATCTGTACAAGCTTGCCGTAAGTATGGAATACCAGACAGGTATATACGGGACAAGATTATTACTATATTTGCAGCATCCTTATTAAATACATATTTTCCAGACAAAAAATATGAAGATTGCTGTCAGTTAATTACTGATACCATAGGAACCTGTCAGTATAATAAAGTTGGAGCAGATGCAATAAGAAATGTTGCTATGGATCTTGTTAATAATCCGACAATAAATAAAGACAATTTTATCTCATGGACATATCAGTATCTTGGAAAAATTTTTTCTAATACGCCGGTAACAAGAACACAGTTTTTTACTGAACAATACATGGTTGATTTTCTTATCTGTTCTAATGATCTGATCAGTGATAAATACAAAGTTGTTGATCCATGCTGTGGTGGGGGAAATTTCCTTGCGGGTTATCTGGAGCATATATGTCAAAAAAAACAGAATTGCTCAAAGTTGGATATATTCCATATAGTGAATCATCTGTATGGATATGATATAGACGAAGATATGGTTAAGGCATCGTTACTTAATATAAGATTAAGAGCAGAGAAGATTATATCTCTATATGATGTTCCTGATATAGAAGACTGGAAAAAACTCAACCCTTGTCTGTGGAGTACATCAGGTAGAAAAAATAAGTATGGCTCTCTTGATTATGAAAATCAAGTAGTGAATATTCTTAGTGGAAAAAAGGCTACAATTAAGGAAGCACTTGGGGAAGCAGATATTGTTATGACTAATCCTCCTTTTGCAACTGCAAAAGGAATGGATCCGGAACTAAGGGATTTTCTGCGTAATAACTATAGTATTGCTGAATCAGATATGTGTGTTTCCTTTTTTATGGAAATCAATAGTCTGTTAAAAAAGAATGGGTATTGTGGAATAGTCACGCAGACGGCTTGGATGCATTTGGATTCTTTTAAGGATTTCAGAAAATTCTTTGTGAAAAACTATGGGGTGGAAAAAATAGCTGATCTTGGCTCAGGAGCTTTTCAGGATTTATCTGGAGAGAAAACCAATGTAGCTTTACTTTCTATAAGAAAAGGTATAGATCGTAAATCATTCTCATATGGTAGTTTTAAATCACTTGGTTATCAGAAAAAAATTTCAAGTCTGTCAAACAAGGAATATTGGAAGGATATGAAAACATCAGATGTATTCAAAACTGATGGTTCTCCGGCAGATTTTGAAATGACATCAGAGATGAAGTCTATTTTTGAAAATTGCAGCAATTACAAAAGCTATGCTGTACCTATGCAAGGTACATCAACAGGAAATGCTAAAGAACTCATCGATTTTTACTGGAAACATATTGGAGATGGGGATTGGATTCCGGTAAGCAAAGGTGGAGGATATTGTAGATGGGAGGGGCTTAACAGGTATGTAGTAAAATGGGGCAAGGACGGAGAATATATCAAAGAAAATAAAGGATCGGCAATAAGAAATGTCAGGTATTTTAATGAAACACAGATGGTATTTAGTGATACCGGTACATCAGGACTTAATGTAAGGATGCTTATGCCAGGTCAGATTTTTGTTGCTTCAGGTCCGGGAATTAGAGTCTTACAAGGAAAGACAGGTGCACATATGGCTTACCTGAATTCACGTATGGCCAGCTGTTTCATGAAGATATTCTCACCTAAACTTACTATATCGGCCGGATATATATCAAGACTGCCATCGAATGATGCGCTACTTGATTCGGATGTGCTTGAAAACCTGGCCAAAAGATGCATAGAAATGAAACGACGGTCACTAAGACGAAGACCTGTGAATAGAGAATACTCATTTAATGACATTGATATGTCGACAGTAGATATTGAATATCTGGCAGCAAAGATAATATCTGATGAGTTGAATGAAGAGCTGGAAAAGCTCAGATGTGAAGCTGAAATAGATAGCGAGATAATGAGAATATTAGAAGTTTCTGATGAGGAGGAGATACATCTAGATGAGTCGGAGGGATTATGCGCCTATAATATTGATAATCGTCCTGTACTTGATGTACATAATCTTGACAAGATGATTTGCGCAAATCTTGATTGCAGATGTCAGCTGAAGAGAACTAAAGTAGATGGACATTCTCTTGGGTGTGATGGAATTCTGGAATTTTTATCAAGAAAGCTGACTGTTAATCCTGAGTATATAACTGGTATTGTAGTGAAAAATATTGATAAGATGTCAGGACTTATAGCAATGTACAAAAAAATGTTGCTACAGAATCTGATACTTAATGAAGCGGGCTTTTCTATACACAGCAATATATCTGGTGGGTGGAACTATGACGATGTTGTAGGAAATATCATCAGTAGATATAATCTGACCAGAGAAGACACGGAATGGATAAGGAATGGTTTTAAAGGTTATCATAATGAGTTTTTCTATGGTAAGGGGATATTATAATGCAAACTAATCTGGAACTGATAGACAGAATCATTAGTGACGAAATAAATAAGAAGTGTGACCTATCGGACTGGAAACAGGTCCGAAAGATGTACGGAGCTTTTTCTTTTGATGTATTTCTTACGTTGGTAGCTGATTGTGATGCTGACCCGGCAGGGTATGCTGCTGAATGCCGATATATTTCTGAGGACATATACAATTATATTAATAGTAATTCTTATATGTCTGACTTTCTGAAAAAGACTTCAAAATATTTGAAAGATATTAATTCTGATAATATATGTTTGTTGTATCAGAATTATCTGGCTCAGGATTTTTCTATCATAGATGGCAGCTTTTGTTTTGCTTCTGGGAAAAATCACAGAGATGTGATAGGAGCATACTATACCTCAGAAAAATTAGCTGCATCAATAGCTGAATGGTCGTTGGATAGCTGGTTTGAAAAAAATGGATACGCTGTCTTTCCCACAGTACTTGATAGTACGTGCGGTGGAGGAGAGTTTCTGCTTGAAGTGATTCATTATTACAGAAAGAAAGGTATTGATATTTCACGCCTGGTTGGAAAAAATATATGTGGATTCGATGTTGATCCGCTGGCTGTGCTTATTACAAGATACAGACTCACTATGGAGACAGGGCAAAAAAAATGTGATATGGATATCAGACTGGGGAATCCTTTGTGTGTTTCCGCAAATGAAAACAATTCAGATAAGTTTGATATGGCCTTGGAGGGACGATATTATTCTTCAGATATGGGTATAGAAACTGATGAAAAGTATGATGTTATTCTTGGCAATCCACCTTGGGAGAAAATTAGATTCGAGGAAAAAAAGTTTTTAAAGCCTTATGTGGAAAATGATGTTATAAAGGAGAAGAATAAGCGTGCTGAGTTCATTGCATCTATAGGTTCATTGAATCGTAAATATATAGAATCGGTGGTAGGGGATTATACATCTTTTAAAAAAAATGTAAAAAGGCATCCTCTGTTGAGTGATTCATTGGTAGGAGAATTAAATACATACGCGCTTTTCTCTGAACTAACATCAAGTATTATGCGGGAACGTGGTGAAGCTGCATTGATAGTTAAGGCCTCACTGCTTAAAATGCCTGTCTATAAAAACCTCTTCAGGAAATATACTCAGAATGGACAACTCTATAAAATAGATTTGTTTAAGAATAATAAAAGAATTTTTCCGATAGATTCAAGAGAAGAATTCGCGGTTATATATATGCATGAGGATATGAATGATGATAACGGTGTTATCAACACAAGGTTCGGGCTTAAATCAATTGAAGATTTAAAAAAAGATAATCTGATATGCCAGATGTCAACAGATTTTTTCTTAAAGGTTAATCCAGATACTGGAATGCTGCCAAACGTCAATAGTATGAAGGATGTGTATTTCCTGAATTCTGTATATGAAAAATGCAGATATTTTGAAGAAGTTTTTCCGGATTGCAGATATGGTAGACTGGTGCATTTTACTAATCATGCTGCTTATATTGAGAGACAGTACCATGATGGATATATACCGGTGTATGAAGGAAAATTTATAGACAGGTATTCAGGGAAATATGCAACATTTGCAGGGATGGATGATTCTGATAAATATAAGAACAAGGCCAATGCAAGAAAGATAGATGATACACATGGAAATGAGTATCCGGTAAGTCGATACTTTATACAGGGCGAGTTCTGGAAAAGATTGTCAAAGAACATGCATGAACCGTTTTCTGTAATGTGGAGAAGTTTGACATCAGCGACCAATTCAAGAACTATGATAGCTACCATTCTCCCAAATATTCCAACAAGTCAGTCAATTCAATTATTGCAGACAGAAAAAGAAGATGAGATTTTGATTCTGGCCTTATTTAATTCTGAATGTTTTGATAGGATAGTAAGAAAAAAAATGGTAGGATTAGATATGACTCAGGCAGTAGTGAAGCAGATGCCTGTCCCTGAAAAGAAAAGTTTTGATAGTAAATGTACTCTATCAGGAATCAGAGCATCTCTTAAGGTGCATATTTTCTCGAGGATTAGGAAACTGTACCTAGATGACAGCAGGCTTGACACACTGTTTGATGGGATAGAATTCTATGATATTGATGGAACGTTAAATAGCAGGCTTATGATATTAGAAATTGATCAACTTGTAGAAATGGCATACGGTTTATAGCATACCGTATGCCTTCGAACCCGCACCTGCACCATTAAGAGCCCATATCATGCTGCTATTCTTGATTTGTTGCAGAAAACTGCTGTCTACTGTTGAAAGAGCGTAATAATCTTTTCTGATCTTTTCAAATATAAGAATTTTATCGACAAAATCACCATTACTTCCATACGCAGAAAGTTTTTCTGAACCATCATTCGGAACAGGATCGCCTTTTAACTGTATTCTCCAACTTCCATTATTAGGAGCGTAAAGAATGGTAGATGGGTAATAATCTCTTCCGAGATAGTTGATGGTTATGTTATTCCTTGTTCCAGTTCTATCAGGTGTTATTCCAAAGAATTTTATTCCTCCCAGCATTTTATTAGTTTCTCCAGGGATTTCATATTGTGTTCCAACGACTGAGCCATGTTGTATTACACCAGTCATGGACAGATCAAGTATATTTCTTGATCCTCCGGTGGATTTACGCATTTCAAACCAAAACCTTTCATTTGTAGATGGGTATATCTGAGTATTACTCCTGGATTCAACAATGCCTTTATAGGCTTTTTTTAAATAAGCGGTAGAAGAATCTTTCTTACTGATATTCAGCTTTGGTATCGATACTTTGTCACTTCCAAATATTTTATTTCTTCGAACCTTTCCTGTTTTTTTTCCTTTGCTTCTCACACGGACAATCTGAGATGTTTCGAAGTCAATATATCCATTTGCATACAGCCTATCAATATCTTTTACTGAATCAACCTTTAAAGAGCAAGGATATGAAGGATCCGTGTATCTGTTTATTATATCAGCGATTTCAGAAGGAATATCGTCAAATTCAGTGAACATTGCAGTTTCATAATTTGTCCACAAACCTCCACCAGTGAGGTTATTAGACCCAACAGCGCACCAGCAGGAGTCTGCACCATTAAGACAATATATTTTGCTGTGATATGTGGATGCCATATTTTCAGAATGGATTACATATAGACTGTCACACATGTGATAGAGGTTTTCCAGGGCTTCATAAGAAGTACCATCCTGATCGACACCAATAAAGGCTGTGATTTTGCCATCATTATTGTTATGGAATATATCAATAGCGTTTTTTAGACGCAGTACCCCGCTGTTTTTTGCGAAGGCTGAAAAAATATATAACTCATTATATTTCTCTTGGAGCTTATTGATAATAATTTTTCCAAATGCACCATCAAATGGCTGGTTAAATAGTTTAGCATTCATTTTTTAACATTCCCTTCTTATATCATTTCAAACTTCAAAAGTTATTTTAACATAGATCTCTTGTTACAACAAGAAATTATTTATACGATTGTCCATCCTTCCAGGCTTTTAGCATTGTCGGACTTGAGGATAATGTCGTCCGGGTCCTCTGGATAATATCTGGTTGTAAATACAGTTTCGCCGTCATTTACGAAAATCTCCAGAAGACTCCTGTCAAAAATCAGCCGGATTTTTTTCACAGGTGAAGACTCTGCGTGTCTTACCGTCCTGCCATCACCGGTATCATTTAAGAACTCAAGCCTGAGTCTGCCATCCTTTACTGAAAAAATCAGATCGTCGTTTAGCCTGAAAAGCTCACTGTCAGATGCATTATCGAATTCGAGAGTCATATCCCAGGCTCCGCCCTCCGGTGCAGTGATCTGCTTTTCGTGTCTCGTATCAAGCTCCCGTACCGGCAGCTGATACAGCTTTCCATTCTTAGCCTTAAGTTCACGCGGCAGAGTCATGGAATGCTGCCACCCCTCTGCTATTGCGGGAGCGTTCTCATATCCGGCATCCGGAACTCCGACCCATCCTATAAGGATCTGTCTCCCGTCAGGTGTCGTAAAAGTCTGCGGCGCGTAAAAATCAAATCCCTTGTCCCATTCCTGAAAGCATTCTATACTTATCTGCCTACTCAGCTCTTCATCAGAAGCACTCCCGATTATATCCCCGTTCAGCTCACAGTATCCCGATTCGTATGTGTTCTGGAACCTGTCCGACTCATGTCTCATTCCCTGAGGACAGAAGCCCACGAACTGTCTTCCATCCACGGTGAAATAATCAGGACACTCGAGCATATATCCGAAATCGTTCTCAGGAAAATACTCCCTGGCTAGAGACCATTTTTTCCTGTCCGGCGACTTCATCAGAAGCAGTCCGCCTTTCGATGTACGGCTTCTCATACCTAGAAGCATATAGTAAGCCTCACCGCTCTTCCAGACCTTAGGGTCCCTGACATGGCATGACAGATCAGACGGGTAGTCGTCATTTGTCAGAAGGAGCTGCTTTTCTCCCGGGTGGATCCCATCCTTAAAATCCACCCTCAGTACGTTATGTCCACGGCCTTCATTTATGTAGTCGTAATCACCAGGATGCTTGACATTTCCTGTATAGTAGGCCTCGAGGACACCATCTCCGGTATATGCAGTTCCTGAATAGACTCCGTCGCTGTCCCACTCCGTGTCAGTGACTATCGGCGTACCCACGTAGGTAAAGTGCGCGAGATCCTCAGATACATAGTGGCCCCAGTACCTTCCTCCTTCTCCTGTCGGACTGTCGGGCGTATACTGAAAAAATATATGATACTTCCCATCAAACCAGCAGGAGCCATTCGGATCATTGAGCCATCCCTCAGGCGGCTGTATATGAAATCTATGTCTGTATTTTCCTTCAAGCATTTGTTACCATGCCCTTCTATCAGTTATTTTCTTACAGTGATAAGTGACTGCCCCTGCTCGATGAGTCCTTGTGAGACCGATTCCACACTCGTGTACTCACCTGCGTTTGTTATAAGAACTGGTGTCACCAGCTGGTATCCAGCCTTTTTTATCTCTCCTATATCAAATGACAGCAGCAGGTCTCCCTTCTTTACTCTGGCATTCTCCTGGGTATGAGTCTCAAAGAATTTTCCATCGAGTTCTACCGTGTTAAGTCCCACATGGACCAGGATCTCCGCTCCCCTGTCAGTTGTGATCCCTATCGCATGCTTTGTCGGGAAGAATGAGGTGACAGTGCCGTCTGCAGGCGCGTATATTTTTCCTTCAGATGGCTCTATGGCAACGCCTTTTCCCAAAACTCCGGAAGCAAAAGTCTGATCAGGTACTTTTTCAAGCGGTATGACCTCTCCATTTACAGGAGCTGCGATCTCTTCCTCACCAGCTTCTACCTGCGGTCTGTCGTCGACAGGTGCTTCAGCCTCTTCAGTAACCGGGTCTTTATACATGATGTATGAGCAGATGAAAGCTACCACAAAGGAAACTGCCATCGTAAGAGCATACATGATAGTAGACTGTGTCGTGATCAGGAATCCGAAAAGTCCGGTAATTCCATAAGCTGTGGCATAAACGCCAGAAACTGCTGCCACGAATCCGCCTGCTGCGCCACCGATACATCCAGCGACGAAAGGCTTCATGAAGCGGATGTTCACTCCGAAAATGGCCGGCTCGGTTATTCCTAAAAATGCTGAAAGCGATGAAGGCGCAGCCATTGATTTTATCTTTTTATCCCTGGTCTTTACTGCAACTGCGAGTGCTGCGGCACCCTGACCTACGTTTGCTGCTGTAGCGATAGGCATCCAGGTATTCTTCGGGATAGCCTGAGCGCACATCTCGGCCTCGATCATATTGTACATATGATGGAGTCCGGCAACTACGGTTATCGCATAGAGTCCGCCGATCAGGATTCCGCCGATTCCGAACGGGAGTCCGATCAGTGCCTGCGCTCCGTGGAGTACCCAGGTCTCGACTGTAGAAAATACAGGTCCGATGATAGTCAGTGTCAGATATCCTGTGACAAGAACTGATACGAGAGGTGTAACGAACAGATCTATCATAGCCGGAACGTGCTTGTGGAGCCACTTCTCGAGTCTGCTCATCAGGAAAATGGCGATGATCACAGGAATGACGTGTCCCTGGTATCCGACCTGATTTACATGCCAGGCGCCGAACCATACGCTCCACTGCGGGATCTTCTCGCCTGCCTCTTCAAGCGAGGCTACGTTCCAGGCATTTATCAGATTCGGGTGGATCATTATGAAACCGATTACAGCTGCAAGGAACTGATTTCCGCCGAATTTCTTCGCCGCGCTTATAGCGATGAGGATCGGCAGCATAGAAAGAGCTGCACCTGCGAAGAGATTAACGATATTATACGTATCGCTCTGGGTGATCGATGGAATGGCGCTCGAAAGTCCTCCGAGGAGTCCGTTCAGAAGTCCGCTCGCTACGATAGCCGGGATGATCGGTACGAAGATGTCTCCGAGTGTCTTTATAGCACGCAGGAACCAGTTCTGCTTCTGCGCTGCTGCTTCCTTGACATCGTCCTTGGTCCCGCCCTCGATATGCGCGATGTCGATGAACTCGTCATAGACATGGTTTACGATGCCTGTGCCAAAAATGACCTGAAGCTGTCCGCTTGCTTCAAAGCATCCCTTGACTCCGTCGACATTCTCGATAGCCTTCTTGTCAACCTTCGAATTATCCGCGATGACAAGGCGAAGTCTCGTCGCACAGTGCGCTGCCGAGACGATGTTCGATGGGCCTCCGATGTGGTCTAAGACCCCCTGGGCTGACTTTCTGTAGTCCATAGTATAATCCTCCGTTTTTTCGAACCATCCGGGTTCGATGTCGTGTTTTATGTGAGAACGTTCTCACATATGATGATTGAATTATACTATCCTGAACCGCGATTTGTAAATTAGCACAATCTGCCAAAATTTCATCCTTATTTTTGTGCAAGGTGCACAAAAGCCTGTCAGTTGTCTCATAGAAAGACAGCTTACAGGCTTTTCTTATAAATGCACTCAGTCACATCGATATATCGAATCGGCTTTGTTCTGGTATTATCCCATCTGCGGTCACCATGCCATCGGCATGATCATCTGAGACCGTTCTCAGTGTCGAATTATATATCGAGTAAAATTTCTGTCCTTTGTTCCACTCCTCCGGTGTCATTTCATATGTCCAGCCATCGCCAAGATTCGAGAGCACATTTTTGCCCTGCGAATAGACGTTTATGCCGAAACCACCTGTGGTAAGTGCCGGGAAAGTCACATACGCTCCTCCTGAGAGAGAAAAACGCTTTGAAGCCAGGTCTTTATCAGTATTCAGACCATCCGCCCTGTCTAAGAAATAAAGCAGCGTATCCCTGCCTCCAATCGCCCGAGTCTTTGCTGACAGTCCCTGCTTTCTGGCTGTATTTTCTGCCTGTCTGTATAGTGATCTCCTGTCAGGTGATACATCAGATATATACTCTGCCCGAAGTTTTATTTTCTTATCATCTATCTGTTTCAGCCGGTCTGCATCATGGGTCTTCGCCTGCTCAGAAGCCAGTTTCTTTATATCTTCAATGATTTCACTGTCGCTCCGCTTTGCCATTCCCTTGCTAGGGATCACAGACCAGTCTGGTGTTGTAGCACTTGAAACAGTCATTTTTCCTGATATTGTATTTGCCATTATCTTGATCATACTGTACTCTTTATGCATATAATATCATAATTTGTCTAACGAATTAAATATAGCATCATAAGTTCTACTAGTCAATAAGCAGCCATGCTATCGAAATGAACATCTTTAAGTATCATTTCACCCCTTCACAGCACCTGCTGAAATGCTTTCCACCAGATTCTTCACGAGTGCGAAGTAGAGGATTATGATAGGTACCGCTATAAATACACTCCCAGCTGCAAACCGGGCGAATTCAGTTTCATCGAGGCTCATCAGACCTACTGCTACTGTGTAAAGATTTTTTTCTTTTAGAAGCAGCTTTGGAAGGATGAAATCACTCCACGGCCAGGTAAATGACGTTAAGGCTGTATATACTATGATAGGTCTCGACAGCGGCAGATTTATCTTTGTGAATATCTGAAAATTAGTCGCTCCGTCTATTTTTGCAGCTTCATCTATGGCCTTTGGTATCGTATCGAAATATCCTTTTTGTGTCAGATATCCCATCGGCGCACCTGCTGCATATATAAGTATCAGCCCCCAAGGCTTATTTATAAGACCAAACTGGGTCATCAGCAGATATACGGCTGTCATTCCCATAAATGACGGAAACATACCAAGTATCATGGTCGCCTTCATCAGCGGCTTTCTCGCTTTAAAGCGAAAGCGTGACATAGTATAGGCAGTAAGTATAGTAAGAAAAGTACCAAGCACACAGCTTCCGGCTGCGATGATAAGCGTATTTAAAAACCACCGTGGATAGTTATACATCCTTGTGTCAGTGAACAGCTTTTTAAAAGTATCCAGACTGTATGACTTTGGAAAAAAGCCATCGAATGAATAAATGCTCCCAGACTTAGAAAATGATGCAAGTATTATCCACAGACACGGAAAGAAAAATACAAACGCAACAACTATCAGTATTATATAAGTCACAGCCGTATCGACCGGATCATGATATTTTTTCATTGGAAAGTATCCTCCTCTCTGTACGAAGGTGACTTCACATACACTGCAAGCGAGATTGCTGACGTGATGATAAAGATCACAAGGCTTATAGCAGCTCCGATGCTATAGTAATTATTGTCAATAGACAGATTATAGAGCCAGTTGATCAGCAGATCTGTATCAGATGCCAGGAAATACCCGTCCTTATACAATCCTCCACGCAGGAAATAGAATATACCGAAATTATTGAAGTTTCCGATAAACTGGCTTAAAAGCACCGGCATTGTCGTAAACAGCATATATGGCATAGTGAGCTTGTTAAACTGCTGCCTTCTGTTTGCGCCATCAATGTCGGCTGCTTCGTATATAGACATATCTCTGTTTGACAGATTCCCGGTAGCCAGAAGCATTATAGAAGGCACGGAAATCCAACAGTTGACAAGAAGCCCTATTATCCTGGCACTCCACTTTGCATCTATATCTAAAAATCCTATAGCAAAACCGCCATGTGCCACAATGAACTGATTTATTGGTCCTCCATATGAGAACATGAACCTGAAAGCTAGCAGCGTTATGAATCCCGGAACAGCATACGCAAGTATAGGGAAAGCTCTCCAGAAGTTCTTACCTCTGACACAGTCTTTATTCAGAAGCAGAGCCAGTCCGAGTCCCGCGAAATAATTCAGCACAGTCGACATGACAGCCCATAAGAGGTTCCATCCCAGGATCTTAATAAATGTAGGGCCAAATTTTTTGAGAACTATCAGCTTTTTGAAGTTCTCAAGTCCTACCCAGTCCACCAGCTCCGGTGGTACTGTATTACCGCCGTAGTTTGTAAACGCGATAAGGATCATGAATACTATCGGCAGCACATTAAAAATACAGACACCTATGACAGGAAGCGCCAGAGCCAGACAGTAAAATTTTCTGTCGAGCAGTTCCCTAAAGTTCTCTTTCAGAGTCTTCTGTGGTATGGCTTTTTCAAAACGACGCTGTGCCTCCCTTGCTCCCTTTACATTCTGCACATAGATATATATGAAAGCGCCTACCACGATCCATGCAAAAATCCCCATCAGAAGCATTATAATGGAATTATCTCCTGCAATTCCCGCCCAGGCATCGGCTTTTTGTGTTCCAAGTGTAAAAAATCCCTCTATGTCCTTAAAACCACGTCTGATCAGATACCATATCATGGAGACCTCTACCAGCAGATACAGTATTCCTTTTGATATGGATCCATACCTCAAATGTCCGACGCCCATTATCACTAGCGACGTTTTTACCGCCGGTGATGATGTCCTGAAAAAATCCTTTATTTTCTCTTTTCTTGTCATATATTCTGCCTTTACTTAAGCGTTGTTATCGCATCACTTATCTGTGAGCACATATCCTCAAGCCCCTTTTTCATAGCAGCCTCATCCTTGTATTTTTTCTTATCCTTTGTTCTGAATACATCCTTTGCCAGATCAGAGAAAAATGTCTTTCCCGGAGTCCATATCTGACCGACCTCAGTGATCGAAGGCATCAGGATGATATCACCGCTGTCAAGATTCTTATACAGCTGCTCTGATGTAGTGCCTGCATCCTTTGCTGCATCTTCTCTTGCTGGGGCAATTCCTAAAATGTCGGCGCGTTTCTTTACCATTTCATAGCTTGTAGCAAACTTCACAAATTCAAGGCAGGCATTTGGAGCTTTAGTATATGAGCTAATAGCATATCCATTGATGCCGCCCATACTTTTTGAAACAAGCGTATTCTCACTGCCATCAGTCAGATCTCCGCTTTCAGGAAGTTTCGGGAGTGTCGTCATCACAAGGTTCTCCTTTGCTTTCTTTTCAGCATCTTGCTTGCTGTCCCCGTTTTCCTCATAATTCTTCTCTAACTCCTCAAGAAAAGTCGAATATACATCAGGTGTAGATATCGTGGCAAAATAACTGCCATTCCCCAGCTTCGAATAGGCATTTGTAGTTATCGTATCATCTATGCAGTCCTCATTCATTACTGATGCCAACTGGCTTAATACGTTAGCACCTTTTACAGCGTCACCTGCTGCAAATCCTATATCAGACGGGTCTGTATTGTCCTTGCCGAATATATATCCGCCATATGAAAACAGAAATCCACTTGAAAAATACATATCATTCAGAGATTTCATATAGCCGTATTTTTTGCTGTCCTCCGCATGGCGTTCCTTTGAAAAATCATACATCCTTGACCATGATTCTGCCATGTCCGGAATATCATTCCCGTTTTCGTCCCACTTTTCTTTCCAGTCATCCGGAAGCAGATCCTTACGGTAATAGAGCATCGGCGCCTGCACATTTACAGGCACAGCACAGGTATAGGTCTTTCCGTCTATTTTTGTCTGATAGGCTTTCCAGGCAGATTCAGGTATCTCCTTATAGCAGTCCATATCCTCCACTGGAAGCGGCAGGATATGCTTTCCATCTACGTATTTCATTATCACATCGTTTGCCTGGTAGAGCACATCAGGGCCATATCCGTAAGGGCCATCATTCGCCAGATCCAGATACTGATCCATATTTGCATCCACTGCCTCAATTCCCTGATCCTTGTATTTTTTATTAAAGGCATCGATCAGTTCCTTGAAGTACCCTTTCGAAATAGCAGTGTCATTCTCAAGTACCTGTATCTTCACATTTTTTTCGAGTTTACCTGTAAAAAGTGCTGATCCTGTACCTGATGACTGCGAAGTCTTCTTGCTGCTTTCTGAATCTGAACCTGAATCACTGCACGCCGTAACTGTAACGAGCATTGTGCATGCCAGTATTAACGACAGAATTCTCTTCTTCATTTTTTGCCTCCTTATAAATACTGAAGCTGTCCTTATCCTTTATCTTCAGAGTGATCTTTTCTTCCGGAATACTTCTCTCGACTACCAATGCACCATTCTCTGTGTATATTCTCGTTTCACCGTATTGAATAGCTCTGTCTTCTTTTAGGGCGAGTATTTTTTTCATATGAGACATAAACTCAAAGTCCCAGAAATCCTCATCCCAGTTGAAGCATCTGCGTGAATCCGGGTCATATCCGCCCTCCAGGCAGATTTCAGTTCCATAATAGATGCACATGGCTCCTGGAAAAAATGCTTCGAGTGCCAGCGCCGTGAGAAGTTTTTTCTTATCTCTGTCGACCTCCGTAAAGAACCTGTGGGTATCATGTGAATCCAGCAGGTTCAGCATCATATCATTGACAGGTGTCATATTTCTCATCAGGATCCCGTTGAGCTTATCGGACATCTGCTTCTCATCAAAACGGTCATGTGCAAAATAATCAAGGCAGGCCTTGGTAAAAGCATAATTCATTATACTGTCGAACTGGTCTCCTCTCAGATAGTCTGAAGCATCATGCCAGCTTTCACCAATTATCACCGCGTCTGATTTTTCTTCCTTGACAGCTCTTCTGAACATGCGCCAGAAATCATGTGATACCTCATCTGAGACATCAAGTCTCCAGCCATCTATATCTGCTTCTCTGATCCAGTAAGTCCCGACATCTATCAGAAAATCCTGAACAGCAGGTACAGCTGTATTCAGTTTCGGCATATAATTGCAAGCTGCAAAACACTCATAGTTTATTTGAGCCGGGTCAGGACGGTCACCGTCTATTATGAACCAGTCATAGTATTCAGATTCACGGCCTTTTTTCATCACATCCTGAAACTGTGACAGATACATGCTGCAGTGGTTAAACACTGCATCAAGTACCACCCTTATCCCAATCCTGTGGGCTTTTTCTACCAGTTCTTTTAAGTCTTTTTCAGAGCCAAACATCGGATCTATCTGTTTATAGTCGGATATATCGTATTTATGATTCGATACCGACTTAAATACCGGTGTCAGATATATAGCATTTACGCCCAGGCCTTTAATATAATCCAGCTTCTCGATCATCCCACGTATATCACCGCCTGCAAAGCTTTTCGGAGTAGGGCGCTCACCCCAATTCATATTGATATACGAAGTATCCTTCTCATGATCCCCATGATAAAATCTATCTACAAATATCTGATAGAATACCGCATTTCTCATCCAGTCTACGGTCTTTACCCTGTCATTTTCATTTATATACGGTATCTGGAAAAAATTGTAGAAACTTTCAGTAAAGGAATATCCGTCCGTCAGGCCGTCTTCACTGAAAAAATAACTTTTTCCATCTTCTTCTATCCTGAATACGTATGCCAGTCTGACATCCGATAGTGTAAGCTTTTTTTCAAAATACTGAAATACACCGTCTCTGTATTCGGGCTGCATCTGGACTTCATACTGTCTTATCTGATATTCGTACTTCGGTCCGTAAACCAGAAAGGCCTTAAGTCCTCTGTCCTCTTCGGCCGCTCTCAGTCGTATCGTGACTTCATTTTTCCCTGTGGCAAAGCAGAGGCTGGAATCAGGTATATGTAATAGTGCCTGTTTATTCATTTTTTCTCATTTCTTGACTTTTACTCCTGTTACGCTGATAATGAAAGAAATATTTTTGATGGAGGCAGTCAGCATGGCAAAGAAAAAAGTAACTATAAAAGATGTCGCTCGCGAGGCAGGTGTTTCTACCGCCGCCGTTTCCTATGTCATGAATAACCGCACCGACGTCCGCATCTCTGATGAGACCAGAAAAAAAATACTTCAGGTCATAAACCTCTTAGACTACACACCTAACCAGGCTGCCAGATCGCTTGTCGCTAACAAAAAAAGTATCTTCGCCATTTACATACCTGCTTCTGACAGTATACTCATAGAAGCCGAGTATATGCGCAAAACCAGAATTCTCACAGATTTTTTTCACAGGAACAGCTACGAGACCATTCTCTTAAATGACGATGACCCGGGCAAATGCGACCAGGCTGATGCCATCATCTGTATCGATTCATCCTCTGATGATTTCAGAAGACTTGGTGACTCGAATTTCATTCCTCTGGTCGCCCTCGACTGCATGATAAATGACCCTCTGTTTTTCCAGGTGAACGATGACCCGGAAAGGATCATCTCTGAAGCTGAGACGCATTTTGGCCATGACTTCCATGTGCTGATGCTCAGGACTCCTAATCTGGAAAAAATATCGTTCTACCGGAGATATTTCAAACACCTGGAGATCATTTCATCTATGGCTGATGCCCTGCATTTTTCCGATCAGAATGTCGTTGTACTGAACTGGTCTGTCTATTCTCTTATGAGCGAACGGACTGACCTGCTGTATCTTCCTTCATTATCCGACAGCAAGCTCACGCAGCTGCTCTCCTGTATCGAGAAAGCCATGTCACGTAAGCCCGCCGAATTGCATGATATACTCGTTTAGCCATTATAAGCAAAGGTGATCGTATCGTATGGGTTCAGGTTAAAATTCTCCTTCTTGCTCTCACTGTAATACGAATCCTCTGTGTCATAGTAATCCGCTGCCGGATAAGTAGTCAGGGTAAAGGTATAATTTCCTGCTACCTGAACTTCTATATTCGACTTCTTTACATTTGCATCACCAAGAGCTCCTGAATTCTTGAAATACTCTTTTCCATCCTGCTCGATAGTCGTCATATAGCCAAATCCTCTTTGATCAGCCCAGGTCTTGTCTACAGCAAACTGCAGCTGGTCACCTGCTTCGAGATCAAGAGTTATCGTATAGACATTAGCCTCTTTGTTATCTTCTTTTTTCATTTTCATGGAATCGTCCAGCTCTGCTCCCCAGTTTGATTTCTTGAGCACAGCACTCTTTCCGCTTCCCAGCACATAGAAATCTCTCGTATCCTCTTTATACTGTACAAAACCTGCATAAAGTGAAGTATCAGCATCAACTGCCTTTGTGTCATCGTACTTTCTTGTCAGATCAGGTGTCACGTACCATCCCATGAAAGTGTATCCATCCTTTGTCGGATCCTCCGGTTTATACGTCTCACCTTTTACCACAGTTTCTTTGCCGAGCTCTGTCTTTCCATCACTGTCATACAGCGTAACAGTCACTTCGTCTTTCTTTTCGGTATCTGCGCTGGCTTCAGTCTTAGTGCTTTCTTTTGTCTCTTTACTCTCACCGCAGGCAGAAAATGCCATGCACCCAATAAGAGCCGCTGCTGTCAGGATAGTCATTCTTCTTTTAAACATTGGTGTACTCCTTTTCCTTATCGCCTTTGCTTAGTTTAATCGTTTAAACTCATGTCAAAAAATATAAGCAACGCCACGCGTTCACGTTGCTTAATCGTTTAACTGTAATTAAACTATCACTTTTAATTTACGGTGTCAATCAGTAATTTTTCACAAAATCTTTATCCTGTTTTTATGCAGGTTGCACAATGTCCTTCATCACCAAATGCTTTTGGCAGCTTATTCTTATTCCTCTCAGAATAATGGCTTACTTTTTTAAGGTTACTATTCACGGCACCTCCCCAATCAGACCGCAGACCAACCGCGCTTACGCGCGTTTGCCGCATCTTCGATGCTAAAAGTCTGCGGTTGCTGGGGAGGTTCCTGCTTCACAGGCAGGCTTCTGTGGGTATTCAAACGTCCGCACAAGTGCGTCCGTCGTGAACCCCCACAGAAGCCTGCCGTGAATAGTAACTTTTTAAGATCAAATGTCTTTTTTTTCCTACCTTTATCCTGAAAAATATGATAAAATGAGAGAAAAATAACCGGAGGTACATATAATGCTTAAGACTTCAGATATAAAAACCGGAAAGGCCACTGCCACAGGCTATCTGCTCGAAAATCCAGGTGGCGAGGGACACCCGAATATGATAGTCGTACAGTGCCAGAAAGGCTATCTGATGTGCGGATATCTGAATATGGATGCCGCAGAAAAATTCGGAGACGCTGCTGTACTTGTTGGCGGTGCAGGATTCGATGAAGTGCTTAAAAACCAGATAAAGGGAGCTACTTCTAAAGCCCGCGAGCTTGGCATAAAGGACGGCATGACAGGACTAGAGGCCGCGGAGCTTCTGAACGCATGAGCAGTTCAGAAAAAAAGCCGGGGCCGAGGAGACATCAGCCGATCTATAAGAGTTTCGGCTACGCTTTCCAGGGCATATGGGAATGCATCAGAGACGAGCGTAATATCCGCATTCACCTGACCATGACCGCACTCGTAGTCATAGGTGGGATAATTCTCCACATTTCGCTTCTCGAGTGGATCATCTGTCTGATCCTTTTCGGACTCGTGATAAGCCTCGAGCTCGTGAACACAGCTGTCGAGAGCACAGTCGACCTGGTGACAGAGGAGAAGCGCCCGCTCGCGAAAAAAGCCAAAGACACAGCCGCCGGCGCGGTTTTAGTCAGCGCGATATTTGCAGCTATCATAGGGCTTATCATCTTCGTACCGAAGATCATAGATTTTTTCTCAGGTATATAAACCATGTAAGTGTGGCGCAAGGCGTGGCATGAGTGAATGGCGTTTTTCGTCGCGACACGGCGCGATGTGCAGCCACAGGAGCACCGATACAAGCTACGTTTGCGGAAGCGGCTACCAATAGATGAGCGCGAGGAAGGCAAAAAACGTCGTTGAACGAATGCACCGCCTGCGCCACTCGATACAGGTTTTTACACAGCTAACAAAAAGGAGGAACGCATATGGCAAGAGAAGACGACATTTTTACAGGGACATTAAGGAAGGTATTCCTTGCAGGCGTCGGCGCAGTAGCTGCCACCGCAGACAAGAGCGAGGAGATATTTAACGACCTCGTAGAGAAGGGCGAGCTCACAGTCGAGCAGGGCAAATCCTTAAACAAAGAACTCAGGCACACAATAAAGGAGCGCGCAAAGTCCGACACAGAGAAGGCAAAGCAGTCGGAGAACCCGATCAAGGACTTAAATGCCATCCTCGCCGGCATGACAGCCGAGCAGCTCGAAGCCTTAAAGGGCAGGATCGATGAAGCAGAAGACAGGGCCAAGTCCGCAACTGAGAAAAAGGATACCGAAGAAAAGGATTCATGAGCGATCAGAGATCAAGACTCCGCGAGATAACAGCGGTACTGCACAGATATCAGATCACAAGAGGCGTAACTCCAGAAAAGTTACGCCTTATTTTAGAGGACCTGGGACCGACCTACGTGAAGATCGGACAGATCATGTCGCTGCATTCCGACATCCTCCCTAAGGCTTACTGCGACGAACTGATGAAACTGACATCAGACGTCAAGCCGATGCCATTTGCCGAGGTGGAACAGGTCATCAGCGAATCATACTCAAAGCACGGGATCGACTGGCATGATATTTTTGAAAAAATAGACGACACTCCGATAGGTTCCGCTTCGATAGCCCAGGTGCACCGCGCTACGCTAAAAGACGGCTCTGATGTCATCGTAAAAGTACGGCGAAAAGGCATCTACACGACGATGAAGCGTGATATCGACCTGCTGCACAAAGCGGTCCGTGTCCTTCCAGCTGTACCTCCGCTTAAGAATATTGTCGACCTCGACATGGTCTTAGACGAACTCTGGCAGGTGGCGCAGGAAGAGATGGACTTCACCCGCGAAGCTGCCAATATGCAGGAATTTGCCGAGAAGAACCGCTCCATCGTCTATGTGACGACGCCAGATTTTTATCCGGAATACACGACTCACCATGTGCTGGTCATGGAGTACATCGACGGCTGGGCGATAAATGACGCCGAAGCTCTCAAAGAAAACGGCTATGACCTGAATGAGATCGGACAGAAATTCGCGAATAATTTCATCAAGCAGGTCATGGACGACGGATTTTTCCATGCAGACCCGCACCCTGGGAATGTAAAGATCCGCGATGGAAAAATAGTCTGGCTCGACATGGGAATGATGGGGCGTCTGACCGAGCACGAACGGAAGATAATGGTCCGCGGAGTAAAGAGCATCGCACTTCACGACATCTCAAAAGTGACCGATGCAGTCCTGGACTTAGGTGATTTCTGGACAAAGCCCGACAGGGACTCTCTGTATAACGACCTTCGGGATTTTTTGCAGGAGTACCAGTCAAAGGGAATGGGTGAGATCGATCTCGCAGAGGCCATGCAGTCGATGATGGACATCATGAAACAGAATCACATGAGCATGCCTCACGGAATGACTATGCTCGCCCGCGGCCTCACCCAGGTCGAAGGAGTGCTCGCTGCGATAAGCCCCGACATCAATATGATGGAGATTGCCTACAACCGTCTTTCCGAAGAAGCGATACACGACCTGGACTTACGCCATGAGGCAAGCCACATCACCAGAAAAATGCTCCGCATGGTATCAAACGGTTCAGAGATCCCGTCACTTACTTCTGAGATCATGAAGGAATACCTGCGTGGAAAGGGGCGGATGACTCTGGACCTGGAACCTACCTCTGATCTTACCAGAGTCATAGACCGCGCCGTGAGAAACCTCGTGATCGGCATGTGCATCACCGGGCTCCTGGTAGGTTCCAGCATCATCTGCGCAACCGACCTCCGGCCGAAGATCCTCGGGATCCCATTTCTCGGGTTCATAGGATTTTTCATAGCGGTCGCAGCTATTTTTTACTTTACCGGACGATATTTCATCCGCAAATGGATAAGACACAGACACGAAAAGCCGCCAAAACGAAAGAGACAAACGCATGAAGGAACTGATCTTAAAAAATCATAAAAAACTGATCACCTCAGGACTATTTCTGCTCTTCCTTATTGCTGGGCTTTACTACATGCAGGATGGGTATTTCGACACGATATCCGCAAAGACGAACGCCTTCTACTTCTGCTGCGCTGTGGCGGCCGTTCCAGGTGTTTATCTGCTTTTCACGTATATACATGAGAACGGTCTCAGAGGTTTTCTGCGATTTCCGAAAGCAGCGTATATAGTCTCACTTTTTGCACTGAGCTATCTGCTCTCTTCTCTTGGTGATGCTCATGCGCTCGACGGGTCTGTCGGCTGGAATGTCGGAGCTTACTCGTATCTGCTGGGGCTGATGCTGTTTTTTATTTTTCTGATAGGAGATACTGATGAGAAGGTTCTCATAGTAATGCTCGCCGCAGCGACCATCCCGTTCTACCTGATCGCGGCATTGCAGGGAGCTGGCTGGGACGTATTTAACCTGCACAAAGAGCTCGTAAGCGACGAGCGGTATGACTATATTTCCACTGCTGGCAATATCACGGTCTATTCGGGAGTCGCTTCACTTTTTATCCCTGTCATCTGCGCTGCTCTCGACCATTCAGAGGATTTCCGCTGGCAGAAACCTGTAAAGCTGCTCTTCATGGCTGATATCGTTCTCGGAGGAACGAGTATCTGTCTCGTCGGAAGTGACAGCGCCTACATCGGGATTTTCGGAGCACTGGCTGTTCTCTACATAGTAGAATGTAAGAAAAAAACTCCCCTCTGGAAGCTCGCAAGGATCGCTGCACTGCTGTCCTTTTCATTCTGCATTGCTGAGATCCTTCAGGCTTTTAATCCGAAGACCGCATTTCCGGTCAGGAAATATTTCTCCTATTATGTGTTTAAGTTCCACCTGGCGTTCATCCTGTTCCCTGTGCTTCTGGCCTTTACACTGGTGCTCTATAAGTGGGCGAAGAAGTCTGCCTTCCCATGGATCCCGATCAGCCTTATGATAGTAGCTGCTGTAACACTTACTGAAATCCTCTCTCCTAAGGGAAGACATTTCGGAAGCGGCCGCGGGGAGATCTGGCCATTTGCCGTCAGGACTTTTAGAAATGCCGGCACGCGGCAGAAACTTCAGGGAGTAGGTGCGGACTGCTTCGGATATCTGACCGGCGCTTACATAAATGACCTGCCTTCAACTGACAAGTGGTTTAAGATAGCAAATGGCGCCTTCGACGGTGTAAAAATGCAAAAAAATATCCTCACGGTCGGTGGCCGTGAGGTCGTAAACTGTCACAATGAATTCCTTCAGCATCTGCTCTGTGGCGGCATCATAACTGCCGGCTTCTGGAGTCTTTCAGTCATATCTGTCATTTTTTCAGGACTCAGGCGAAAGCATATCTCACCGTTCCTGTTCGGATCCATCGGCTGGCTGATCCAGTCGATGCTAAATAACCCGCATAACCTGCTGCTTTCATTTGCTTTTATCTTTGCCGCACTCACAGTAAAAGATCAGTAACTGAAGTGGACTTTCTTCAGGTAGTTCGTACCTGTCGGATCGTAGATTCCGTAGTTATTCTTGCCGCTGTTCTTTACCTGGTAGAGAACCTTGTCGGCAGCTGTCACAAGCTCCTGGTAAGAGCGGCCGGCCGATGGGTAGATGGCTATTCCTATCGAGAGCGACGGACATTCGGGAACGTCCGTGACACGGAGACACCGCTCCCTGTCATCGACTAAGTCGAGGATTCCCTGAGCCGTCTTCTGGATCTGGTAGATATCGTCGACTTCTGGCAAGAAAGCGATGAACTCATCACCGCCGTAACGCCCTATAGTAGCGATATCCGGGCAGCCCTTCCTGATCGAATCAGCTATGTACTTAAGGATCGCGTCACCCGCAGCATGACCGTAGGTGTCGTTAAAATGCTTGAAATTATCTACATCTAAGAACATCAGAGCGCAGTCGTGAAATGCTGAAAGCTGCAGCGTCTCATTTACTGTTCTTCTGACCACATCCTTGTGATATAGCTGCGTCAGCGAATCTATGTCACGCTCATGTTCGATCCGACGGCGGGTAAGGATATCGGCGAATTTGATCTGCATCATGTAAGGACAGAGGAAAAGACCCGCGACCCCGAATATAAAGATATTCAGCAGATCATACTCAAACATCTCCGTGCTCTTGTTCAGAGCGGATGTCAGTATCATAAGAAACTCCGTCGAACCCGCCAGGATAAACATATGCCATGGCAGATCAGTAAATATCATCATAAAAATGACCGCACAGGCGATATAGGAAACGCAGGACACGTGATCATTTATGATACCGCACATCAGGACAGTAGCCAGAAGTATGATAGCCGAATAGACATAGACCAGCGGCAGACAGTACTTCGCGCGCGAATACGGAATCCCCAGAGTCACATAGGCCACTATCCCCAGAGCACCGCTTATAAACATACAGCAGACAAACCTGCCGCAGATACCCGCTGTCAGAAGATAGAAAATCCCTGCCAGAAAAAAGAGGATCATAGCGACCACAGTAAGCTTCCTCAGGGTCCTGAGGTTGGATTTTCCGGTCACGCACTTCGCTTCTTCGTATATTTTTTTATCTATAGAGCCGTATAAGACAAACTGTATCAGCTCGTGCAGTTTTCTGTCCATTTAGCCCTCCCTTGGCTTTTCGAATGAAAAATCTAGCCCTTATATTTTACCACAATTTAGACTTTAGTAAAGAAATTTTCGTGCTTTTATGATATAATTCAAGTGTATGAAAGAATTTCAGGACGTAAAACAGACATTTATCCTTATCAAAAGAAACGCTGGCGGGCTTATCAGATACGAGATCCTGTATAAGCTGATGTCCTTTCTTATTTTTTTCCCACTGCTCGAACAGATGGAGAGACTGGCACTCAGAGTCGCCGGCGTCTACTACATCAGTAATTACAACCTCCGGATGGTACTCCGCTCACCTGCATTCTGGGCGGCAATGACAGTCATTCTTCTGGCTCTTGCCATTTTTATCTCACTCGAATTCTTTGGGCTATCATACGGCATACACGCTTCGTACTGCCGCAGAAAAGTGACCGCAAGACAGATGTTTGCAGCGTCGGCGAGAATGAGTGCACACATACTAAAGCCCAGAAATCTGCTTTTTCTGCTGTATGTATTTCTGATACTGCCTCTCGCTGACTTTTACGAGGCTTTTTCTTCGGCAAGGAATTTTTCACTGCCTGGATATATGGTCCAGAGGATAGTCCAGAACGACAGGTACAAGTATCTGCTTCTGGCCGCTGTCATAGTGCTCGGGATCCTGACGCTTCTGCTCATATACGTGATACCGTCTATGACTCTTCTCGATGAGAGCTTTTTTACTTCGGTTAAAAGAAGCATCCACTACACGTCGAAGAGATTTCCGAAGGTCATCCTTGCGGCGGTGCTCTGGCTTGCGCTGATAGCCGCTGTCTTTGCTGCTGCGTTTGTCGGGATCCTGGCCGCCATAAAGCTGGTCGTGATGTGGGTTGAACCGTCATTCCACCTGAAGTTCAGCTGGTCGTCTCCTGTAGTCCTGGTAGTCGAATCACTTCTGCTACTTACTCTGACCTGGCTACTGACTCCGCTGATACTGGCACGGATCTTCACGGATTTTTATCATTTTTCAGAGGATGAGGAGATACCTCAGTTTACGAGAGAATACGGCAAAAGTATCAGATACGTGGCTGTAAAGATCACGACTTATGGGCTTATAGCGCTTGCGCTCTATTTTTTCGTGCCGCAGAAATACGACCAGATAAAGACTGCCCTACTGTATGGTGGCAGAGACACGATGATAATGGCGCACAGGGGTGACTCGGTATCAGCGCCAGAAAATACGCTTCCAGCCTTCAGAAAAGCCATCCAGAACGGTGCCGATGCTGCCGAACTCGACGTGCAGCTGACTAAAGACGGGACTGTCATAGTCTTACACGATTCTTCGCTCAAGCGGACGACCGGCCTCAAAAAAAATGTCTGGGAAGTGACTTATGATCAGATAAAAGACCTGGATAACGGCAGCTTTTACGATCCGAAGTATGAGTTTACCAGGATCCCGACCCTCGATCAGGTATTAAAGGTCTGCAAGGGCGAACTGTACCTGAATATCGAGATAAAGCGGACCGGCCACGATGCGGGCATCGTCGAAAAGACCCTCGAGGTCATTTCCGCAAACCACTATGAAAAGGACTGCGACATCACTTCATTCGACTACGATACCCTAAGAATGGTCAAAAAAATAAATCCCGAAATCTACACCGTCTATACTACTACCGTCGGCGGAGGCTCGCTCGCAAGACTCAAGGACATAAATGCCTTTTCTGTCGAGCAGAACTTCGTGACTGCCGAGTTCGTACAGTATATGAGAAGTGAAAATAAGGGGATTTTTGTATGGACTGTCGACGAGCCGTCGATGATGAACAGGATGATCGACCTGAACGTCGACGCGATAATCACGAATAATGTCCGCCTGGGGCGGAGCATGAAAAAGACCAACAAAGGCATTTCCGGTATGCTCCGCAGGATCCAGCGGCAGCTGCTGGCGTTTTAGCCTAAATAAACAGCTCCTGTCTGGCGGATATTCATCGGGTAGACATTCTCTCTGCCGAAGTACTGGGACATGAAGTCGACGTATCCGGCTGTCTCCTCTTTCGGGAGTACGCACTGGATGACGCCTGCAAAGCCGCCTCCGTGGACACGGCAGATACCTTTTCCTGTCTTTGCCAGGTACTCTTCAGAGAGCGCAAGTGCCAGAGCTATCTTCTGCTCTTTCCAGGCTGCGTTCGTGTAGCAGTTCTGGAGCAGCTTATATGATGAGTTTCCAGATGCGTTCATCAGAGCGAGGATCTTCTGGAAATCCTTATCTGCCACAGCCTGTGCCATATCTGCGACTCTCTTTGTCTCATTGAAAAAGTGGACGGCACGAAGGATGGCACGGTCATTTCCGATTTTTTCATCGATCTCATTTAAGTGCGCGAGCAGGTCTTCTTTCTTCACATCACAGAGTCTCTCGCCGCCGAGCTCTTTGGCAACTGCGAACATCTCCTGTGGAACTGCCGAATAGTCGTCTGAAAGGTCCGCATGTCCTTTTCCAGTATTTGTGATGACCATCTCATATCCGTAATCGCCAAAGCCGAACGGGATCTTTTCGACTGAGATATCACCCTTGAAGTCAAGGAGGATCGGGCCGCCGTATGCGCATGCCATCTGATCCATCAGGCCTGACGCCTTGTTCCAGAAGTGATTCTCGCTGTACTGACCGATCTTCGCGTAGTCAGTCACAGGTATTTTATCCTGATTGAAAAAGTGGTTTATCATCGCGCAGAAAAGCATCTCAAATGATGCTGATGAGCTGACGCCTGCTGCAGCGATGACCGTGGTAGTCACATAGGCCTTGAATCCGTGAACCTTATAGCCATTCTGCTGTGCAGCCTCTACCATTCCTGCGACAAGGCTTAAAGTGCCGCACTCCTTCGGTACCTGTGCGAGCTTATCTATGTCGATCGTCACCTTCTGGTAGCCTTCACTAAGGATCTCTATCCTGTCATCTCCGCTCACTTTTGCGGCGCCGATAGTATCGAGATTTATCGAAGCAGCAATGACTTTTCCACCATTGTGGTCGGTGTGGTTTCCGATTATCTCAGTCCTTCCCGGTGCTGTGAAAAATGACAGTTCCTTACTGTCACCATACTCACCAGCAAAGCCTTCCTCTAAGTGCTCGAATCTCTTTTTTGCGTCAGCGGCATCCTCGCCGTACACTTTTTTTAATACCTTATCTTTTACCATTTTTATAGCTCCTTTTGAAGTATGTTCTGTTTTCATTTTCTAAAGTTACTATTCACGGCACCTCCCCAATCAGACCGCAGACCAACCGCGCTTACGCGCGTTTGCCGCATCTTCGATGCTAAAAGTCTGCGGTTGCTGGGGAGGTTCCTGCTTCACAGGCTGGCTTCTGTGGGTATTCAAACGTCCGCACAAGTGCGTCCGTCGTGAACCCCCACAGAAGCCTGCCGTGAATAGTAACTTTCTAAAGTATATCATATCACCAGCGGTTTTTCATTCCTTGAAAAGGGTGTTTGATTATAGTAAAATATTGTAAAAATGACGGAGGTGACCTGCGATGTCAAAGCAGATAATAACCGATACGACCAAAAAAGAAAAGAAAGAGCACGGGGACTACGGTTTCCCGTTTCTGATAAGCTACGAGCATCTGGACGGATATGACGGCGGTTCGTTTCTCTGGCACTGGCACCCGGAGGCCGAGCTTACCCTGATCACCGACGGAGCTATGCAGTACAGGATAAATGACGCTGTTTTTTCTGTAAAAAAGGACGATATCATCTTCGCAAACTGCGGCGCGCTCCACTCCGGAGAGAAGCTGACGGGAAGTCACAAGGACTGCCACTATACCGCAGTCACTTTTGACCCGAAACTGATCTACGGTTTCGACGCGAGCCGCATTTATGAGAAGTATGTATCGTCGCTTTCGGATAATTTTTCCTGCTTCGGCTTCTGTATCCATCACGAAAAAATGGATACCTGGGAGCGTGAGTTTTCAGAACACACCCGTTCCCTGATATCCAATGGAGAAAAATCCGATGCTGGATTTGAGCTTTCTGTCGTATCCGACCTGTCCGCCCTGTGGAGACTTTTCTATCTGCACGGTGCCCCGGAAGAGAGCAGCCAGAAGCACCTGAATGCCAGAAACTACGGCCGCATCCGTGACATCATCTCCTTCATCGAGGAAAACTACCAGGATGATATAAGCCTTGAGGACATAGCCAGGTCTGTAGGGTTTTCGAGGAGCGAGTGCTCCCGGACTTTCAAAGCAGGCATGAACGTCGCACTTTTTTCATTTCTGCAGGAATACCGGGTCAGGAAATCACTCTCCTACCTGACCGACACTGACACCTCCATTTCGGAGATAGCCGGTCTGGTCGGTATCCCGGATTCCAACTATTTCTCAAAGGTCTTTTCCCGGGTCATGGGCTGCTCGCCGCGTGACTACAGGAAAAAAATGACCGATAAGTGATCAGTCCTCTACGTGCAGGAAGTAAGCACAGTGAGGCTCCATGACGAGTCCGCCGCCAAAGTCATGCCACTCGCCTGTGATCAGGTCGCGGGCACGTCCTGCCTGCGCGTCAAAGTGAGCATGGTACTCATTATCCTCGAGATTTATCGCTACCATGACCCTGTCGCCATCGCAGTTTCTCTCAAAGACACAGTGCAGATTCTCAAGCAGGCGCATCGAGAAGTCTCCGTAGCAGAGCGCTTTCGACTCGCGATGAGCCTTCGCCATGGCTGCTATCGTAGTCGTCAGGTCATTCCACTCCGGCTTGTCTATCGCCGGACGAAGTGACGGATCTCCGTCTTTTTTATCTCCCTTTATGCCCCACTCTGAACCATAGTAGACGATAGGGATTCCCGGCTGTGCAAATACAAACGCATAAGCTATCGGGAGATTTCTCTCGTCATTTAGCTCTGATGCTATCCGGCTCACATCGTGGTTATCGACGAATGAGAGCAGATGAGCACCCCTGTAAAGGCACCAGTCCTCTTTTCCGAACTGTCTCAGAAGGGAATGGCAGATCTCGAAGAGATTTCCAGAATTTATAGCTGAGTAGATTCCCTTGCGGCACTCGTAGTTCGTAGCTGAATGACACATCTCAGGGTTCATGATGTCGTTATAGTTTCCGCCGATCATCTCGCCTGCGAGGAAGAAATCATCTTTCCACTCTGAAGTCTCTCTGCGGAGACGCTTTAAGAATTCCCTGTCGACCATATACGCCACATCGAGTCTCAGCCCGTCGATACCGAATTCATCGATCCAGTACCTGACCGAACCCATCAGATAATCGGTGACTGCCGGATTCTGGAGGTTGAGCTTTACAAGATCATAGTTTCCTTCCCATCCTTCATACCAGAAACCGTCGTTATAGTCTGAGTTTCCGTCGAAGCTGATGTGAAACCAGTCCTTGTACTGTGAATCCCACTTCTTCTCCTGGACATCCTTAAATCCGAAAAATCCTCTGCCGACATGATTAAAAACTCCGTCGAGAATGACCTTTATGCCTGCCTCATGGAGAGCGTCGACCACTTTTTTCAGATCGTCATTAGTTCCGAGACGAGTGTCTACCTTGCGGTAATCGCGGGTATTGTAGCCATGCGTATCACTCTCAAAAAGAGGAGAAAAATAAACGGCATTCACATTCAGCTTCTGTAAGTGCGGTATCCAGTTCAGGACTTTAAGGATCCTGTGCTCTAAAACTCCGTCATTTTCAAACGGAGCTCCACACATTCCCAGCGGATAGATCTGGTAAAATACCGCATTTTCCCACCATTTTTCTTCAGCCATGGTTATGATCTCCTTTCCAACTCAGTTTACAGTTTTGACAAAAGCCCGGTGCTCTGTAAAAACAGCACGACCATGATCACCGGACAGACGAAACGCACCATAACGATGTAGAGCTGTTTTCTGTGGAAGCGCACACCTCCTGTCTCGACTTCGCCGATGATCCACTTCGGGCGCACGATCCAGCCGATAAGTATAGTCGAAAGCAGCGAGATGAACGGCATCATGACTGAGTTCGAGATGTAGTCCATCAGGTCTAAAAGCTGTCCGACTGTCCCGTTCGGCAGCGGTATCTCACAGTAAAAAATGCTGTAGCCCAGCGCTATAACGATTGAAGCGATGGTATAGATGATGCCGAGCACGAGTGTAGTCTTATGTCTCTCTGAATGAAAGACTTCCATGCAGTTTGCGGTTATGGCTTCGAGCACCGAGATACATGAGGTCAGTGTCGCAAAGACTGCCATCAGGAAAAATGCCGCTCCGACTATATTTCCAAAAAATCCCATCGAGGCAAAGACCTTCGGGAGCGAGATGAACATAAGTCCAGGTCCCGCATTCATACCATCAAGTCCCGAAAATACATAGATGGATGGGATGATGGCCATTCCAGCGAGAAGAGCCACTCCGGTGTCAAAGATCTCGATCTGGCTTACCGCCCTGTTCAGGTCGACTTCCTTTTTTACATAGGAACCGTAAGTGATCATGATTCCCATCGAAACTGACAACGAGAAGAACAGCTGGCTCATCGCGTCTAGCAGGAGGCTTAAGAATTTTTTCAAAGTAAGGCCTTTGACGTTCGGCGTGATGTAGACCAGAAATCCCTGCAGTCCGTTCCTGTCGCCATGATGTATAAAAAGTGAATACACCGCCACGAATACGATCAGGACTAAAAGCACCGGCATCATAAAACGGGAACAGCTCTCGATTCCCTTTTCAACTCCGCGGTAGATGACAACTGCCGTAAGCACCATGAAAAACGCCGCGTATATCACCGACTCGACCGGATTCGAGATAAACGCCGAAAAATATCCGTCTGCCGCCGCTGCCTTTCCATGCCCTGTAAAGTAGTCAACCATGTACTTTGTGATCCAGCCTCCGATGACTGCATAATAAGTCATGATGATCACCGGTACGAAAAATGTCAGGACGCCTAAGAACTTCCACTTCGGATTCATCTCCGTGTAGGCTCCTATCGCACTTTTTCCGGTCTTTCTGCCGATAGCGATATCCGATGTCAGCAGCGTAAATCCGAAGGTCAGCACCAGGATCAGGTAGACTATCAGGAAGAGTCCGCCGCCGTCTTTTGCCGCGAGATACGGAAATCTCCAGATATTCCCCACTCCTACTGCTGAGCCTGCTGCCGCAAGCACAAACCCGAGCTGCCCTGTGAACGAGCCTCTTTTACTTTCTTTTTCCATTTTCCAAAAATATCCTTTCTTTCTAATGAAAGGTATTATAGCAAAAAAGCGCCACTTGTACCAGTGGCACAAGTGACGCAAGTGTGTCAGAGGGGACGCGTTCAGCTGACACATATAAAAATGTGTCAGCCGAACGCGTCCCCATCGTCACATCAGTCTTCTGATGAAGGGATGTGATCTAAGAGATCGAGGGAATGCTCCTCTACCATCTGATCGCACATATCGAGGAAGACATCAAGCGGTACATCGTTTAACTGCTTGTTGCTTCCGCGGAGATTTATAGAAACTGTACGGTTCTCTTTCTCCTTGTCTCCAAGAACGAGGATGTACGGATCCTTGTAGTTCTTGAAAGTCTTGATCTTATTTTTCATATTCGCTTCGGAGTAGTCAGCCTCCACACGTATGTGGTTCTTTCTGAGGAGAGTCTCTACTTCCTTTGCATAGTCGTTATGCTCCTGACGGATAGGAACGATACCTACCTGATACGGTGAGAGCCAGAACGGGAAGGCTCCCTTGAAGTTCTCGATCAGGATTCCGATGAAACGCTCCATAGATCCGAAGATGGCTCTGTGGATCATGACAGGTCTCTTTATCGTGGAGTCTGCAGCGGTGTACTTCATATCGAAGTTCAGCGGGAGCTGGAAGTCGAGCTGGATGGTTCCCATCTGCCACTCACGTCCTAAAGCATCCTTCATCTTCAGGTCGATCTTCGGGCCATAGAAGGCACCGTCACCCTCATTGATCTCGTAGTTGCCTGCCCCATAGGTCTTTTCGAGGATATCCTTAAGGTCAGCCTCTGCCTTGTTCCAGACTTCGATGTCTCCCATGTAGTCATCAGGTCTTGTAGAAAGCTCTGCCTTATATGTAAGTCCGAAGGTACCATATATCTCTGTAGCGATATCCATGATATCCTTGATCTCAGATGCGATCTGATCCTCTGTCACAAGGGTATGTGCGTCATCCTGTCTGAACATCTGAACACGGAAAAGTCCGTTCAGCTCGCCTGACTTCTCTTTTCTGTGGATGACATCGACCTGGTTGATACGGAGAGGAAGCTCTCTGTATGAACGGGCCTTGTTCATGTAGACCTTAATGGCGTTCGGGCAGTTCATAGGCTTAAGAGCATAAGTGTCGTTATCATCCTCGCCAGGGATAACGAACATGCCGTCCTGATAATGTGCCCAGTGTCCCGAGGTTACCCAGAGCTCCTTTTTAGATACTACCGGTCCTGATATCTCCTGATAGCCGTGAGCGTCATGGATTCCTCTCCAGAAATCAAGGAGAGCATTGAAGACCTTCCAGCCTCTTGGGAGCCAGTATGGCATTCCAGGTGCTGTCTCATCGAACATGAACAGGTCGAGCTGTGGTCCGATCTTCTTGTGGTCTCTCTCTTTTGCTTCGCGGATCAGAGCCTTGTGCTCCTTCAGCTGCTGCTTGTCCGGGAAAGCGTATGCATAGATACGGGTCAGTGAGTCGTTATGCTCATCGCCTCTCCAGTATGCGCCTGATACGCTTCTGATCTCAAATGCAGCGCTCATCAGCTCCTGTGAATTATCCACGTGAGGTCCGCGGCAGAGATCTACATAGTCATCGCCTGTCCAGTAGATAGTGATTTTCTCGCCTTCCGGGAGATCCTTTATCAGCTCTGTCTTATACTTCTGATCCTTGAACAGATCAAGAGCTTCCTGCTTTGAGACTTCCTTTACTGTCCAGTCCTCACGGCGCTTTATGATCTCACGCATTTTGTCTTCGATCTTCCTGAAGTCTGATTCCTGGATGCTGACGCCTTCCGGGAGTCCGAAATCATAGTAGAAGCCGTCGGCGATCTGCGGTCCGATGGCGTACTGTACGTCCTTACCATAAAGCTCGATCACGGCTTTCGCAAGAATGTGTGCCAGTGAGTGACGATACACTTCTAAATACTTTTCCTTGTCCATTTGGTTCCTTTCCTTCTCTGCGGTCGGCCGGCATAGCCTGCTGCTCAGGACACGTTCTCACTCCGTATGAGACGCAGCGGACGCATAAGCGGCTTAAAGAACAGCCGCTAAGCGCCGGCGTCTCATAAGGGTCCTTCGCAGCATCTATGCCGTCCTCCCTCAGTTACACAAACGATGCAAGGGACGAGAAAACATAAAAAACGTCCCTCACACAACTATAAGAGTTTGTGCGAGGGACGTAAATTTTTAAAAAATATACGCGGTTCCACCCTGCTTGCTATCAGTCGATAGCCACTTCATTAGACTGTGACGGAGTCACCGTACCCGATTAAGGGTCACTCGGAGATGGTCTTCACAGACTGCCTCAACAGAATACTTTCATCCACATGTATTCCTCTCTGGGAAGAAGCCTGACTGCTACTCTTCTCTTCAACGCTTTATTCGCCACATATAATATTACAATTTTTGCACCTTGTAAAGTCTTTTTATAAAAATTTCACAGGCTTTTCATGATGCCTTTTTTCCAACATATGCAAGAGGAACTGTGACATTGTCCACATCCTCCTTCTCTGCTGAGGTCGATTCATCAGAGCTGTAGGCAAGAGTTGCACTGTCATACATTGTCGGATCGGTAGGAAGGCTTCCTATACCGCTTGCTCCGAATGTAGAGATATGCATCAGTCCTAGTCCCTTTGAGGAGATCTGTGAAGCAGAGGTCCCAAGAGCCTTAAGCGGAATGGTCATCAGATAGAAGGTATCCTTTGACTTGTCATGGCCTAAGCTGTTGAAGTCAACCACTGTTCCTGTTCCGTCAAGGAATTTATCAGGTGTAAGGCCTGTGTATCCATTTCCATTGATTCCATAGATATGGGATGAAAGGCTTACTCCTCTGTATGACTTGTAGCTGATCCCGGCCTTCTTGAAGCCGATGCAGTTGGCATCATAGTTGAAATCGCCGTCGCTTCCTGTCGTAAACAGAGCCGGAGTTCCATTGGTATTCTTCGATGAGAAGCATGCAAGTGCCGTGATCGGTGTGGCGAAGTCGACATTAAGCCCCCATACCTTTCCGCCATTGCCGGAGAGATTTCCAGAAGAAACCTTCTGACCTGGCACATAGAAGGCAAGCATCTGAGGGATATCCCCGTTATCCGGATATCCATTGTCACTGTTCGGATAGCCCTGCTCAGGGGCGGAAACGTCAGCGACATTTACATACTGCCATCCAACATAGAGATTGGTATCATCATAGGCCGCATACAGAGCATAATCATCATAGACAGGTCCCTCATGAGCTCCTCTGAAGGTCCTTGGATCGTCATTTGCAGCTCCCTGAGCAATTATATCAGAGTCTGTAAAGTCAGACGGGCTTGTGATAGTCTTCTTTGATCCGAAGCCATTGGCGTTTGTGGAGTAAAGCTTTGTCTTTACAGCCTCAGTTGTCTGACCCTTGGTCTGGTTATTGCCAGCTGTATTGCCTGTATCGCTTCCGGTATTGTTTTCTGACTTGTTACCAGTATCGTCCTTTTCAGTATCGTTCTTGCTGGTGCTTGTGTCCTTCGATGTATTATTGTTCTTCTTCTGGTCAGCACTTATAGCCTTGATGTTCTTTGAGTTGATGCCGGCCTTCTTGAAAAGCTTCCTTAGTTCCTTTGCATTTGCCTTAGGCACGAGGACCATCACAGACTTATTGACCTTCCTGAAGGAGCTTGTCTTTACAGTCTTAAGGACTGTTGAGTTTACAACCACCTGCTTGAGCTTGCTGCAACCGTAGAATGCCTTATTGCCTATAGAAGTAACATTCTTTCCGATAGCTACTGCTGTCATTGTCTTCTGTCTTGCGAAGGCCTTGTTTCCGATAGAGGTAACATCATACTTAACTCCATCGATCGTTACTGTATCAGGAACGACTATCTTCTTTGGATTCTCGACGAAGCACTCTGAATACTCTACTGCATTCTTATCTCCTACAGCTGTTACTGTATAAACCGCATTCTCAGTCGTAAGCTCATCTCCTACCTCGGCAGCATCAGAGTCATCTCCCTCTATATCTTCATAGTCGATGTCAAATATATCTCCATCGCCTGATAAATCGATATCACCGTCAGTCTTTCCTGTATTATAGTCTTCCTTTCCCGTTTCCCCGGTCTTCTTTTCAACAGCCTTCCATGATGAAGCATCTATTGAGCTGAGTGCATATGAGCCGCTGCTGTAGTCAAGTCCGTCTCTGTCTCCCTGATGAGTCGGGAACTGCTGACTTCCGTTTGTAAAAATTACCTTTACCGACTTTCCGGAGAGATTTGAAGGTACATTGGTTGCGTATACATCCTTGCCGTTTACCGTTCCGACCTTTGTCATGGCTACTCCAGGCCAGTCGCTGTTCTTATTATTCGTATCGTTGCTGTCATAGAGATATGCCTTTATATCTCCTGACCAGTTATCGTTGTTTACGAAGTAGATATTGTATGATCCGTCGATCACAGAGGAAGTATCAGTCGTCTGGCTGCCAGTATTTCCACTGTCTGTATTTCCGGAATCAGTCTTTCCTGAGTCTCCTGTATTTTCAGGATCGCCTGTGCTGCTTGTCTTGTAAAGGAATGCAGCTGTCGATCCTCCTATGGTTCCCTTGAGCTTCCCGTTCTGTACAGTAAATGTATTCCTGCTTACTGTATCAACATAGGTTCCGTCAGAAAGCTTTGTCGAAACATCGACAGAGGTATTTCCGCCGCCGTTTACTAAAGCGACGCCCTTTGATCCTCTCTCGATCATCACGAGATTGTTGTTGCCTGTAGGATTCGAGATGTTCTGTCCCTGACCGACCATCGCATTTCTGAAAAAGTTCGCGCACTTTACTATAGTGCTCTTGAACTCATCATTTCCCTTGGCGCCGAGGACGTTGTTGCCCCAGTAATTTCCAGCTGAACCGTTTGAACCGTCTGGTCTTGAGAAGAAAAGAGGAGTTCCGTTCTTCTGTGCGGCAAGGATGGCCCAGCCAAGCTCTATCTGCTTGTCTGTAAGTCTTGCAGACTCGTGATTGTTGCAGTAGGTATCGTGAGACTCAACCCAGGTAACTGCCTTGGAGGTATCGCTTACCTGCATGTTTTTTAAGTTCCAGGCAGAGAAATTATTATTAGATACCGCGCTTCTTATGGTTCCGCCGTAGTTAGAGGCAGTCATCGACAGATACCTCTGGTACTCGTCCTGCGGAACATTGTCTCCCTGCAGCACTTCTCCATAGATGAAGAGATCTGAAGCATCGAACTTGGTTCCGTGCCTGTTGGCTTCCTTTCCAGTGACAAGAGGCCAGAAATTGTTGGTCCAGCCCTTCTGGCTTGTATACTCGTCCTTAGGATCGGATGGAACACCTATATGCTTGGCTGTATCATAACGCATTCCGTCGCAGCCGTCCTTAACGAGCTCGTTTAAGTACTTCACGAAATAATCCTGGAAGCCAGGGTTCTCTGTATTTACATCAGGAAGTCCGCCCATCTCTCCGGTCGTGCACTCATAGCGGTTGCCCCACTGGGTGATCTTATTAAAGCCGTTCTTATGATAGAGTCCGCCAGCTACGCCTTTTCCACCGCCTGCTGCATTGATCAGATTCTGTGATACATCATTAAGCCTTGGTGTCGTGTGGTTAGGAATTACATCTACTATGACCTTGATCCCGTACTTGTCAGCCTCGGCGCACATATCCTTGAAGTCTTCCTCACTTCCGAGCTGATAGTTGCCGATAGTCCAGTCTGTAGGCTGGTACTGCCACCACCAGCATCCATCCGTTCCGTTCGTCTGGTCATTCCCCATAAGCTTCATAGTCGGATAAGCATTGACACAGGCATTGGCTGGAGAAGTCTGCACTGTCGAAAAGCCTGCGGCTGCGATGTCCTTCATGTTAGCCTTTATGGTCCTAAATGACCAGCACCAGGCATGGAGGATAGCTCCATCTACTGTATTCGTTGCCAGATTATTCTCCCTGGCCTCTGCATCTGTAGCATGTGTTCTGGATGCAGGGGTCGCTGCATATGTCCTTACAGCGTAAAATCCGCTCTGAGGTGAAACGAACGTGAATGCACAGGCTGCCGCCATGATGGCAGCAAACGCCCTTCTTTTCTGATTCTTCATTTGTGTAGATCCCTTTCATAATGTAAAGTCACTGCCGCAGCAGACCTCGCTGCAGCATCCCCGCAGGACTGATTTTTACGCCCTCCTTCCACAGTTCCAGCGTCAGTCCGAAATCTCCAGTTAATTTGCGTTTATTTGGAAACCTCTTTATAAAGTATTTATTAAATAATACTTACAGGGTTGCGCAGAATCAATGATACATTTCTTAGAATCGTGTTGATTTTTTACGAAATCACAATTCATTTCCTTTGAAAGTTATGCTATACTGTTATAGTGCATTTACATGCTTACGAAAGGGCATCTATGAAGGATTTTGATCTGCTGTCTCCTGAGATTCAGGAGCAGATACAAATAATAGAAAAAGAATACGACTCTAACAGAGCCTCCACCCTAAAGAGGATTACCAGCCTGATGCAGAAGGCCAAGGAGCAGACTGATTCCAGGGTTCAGGCATTCTGCCATGCCTATCTGGCCCGAATCTACTATGTAGAGGGTGACATGAAAAGGTTCATGAGTCACGTCAGGGAAGGACTGAAGCTTTCGGAGGTAAACGCTGACTCTGACACTGCTTCCATCTGCTATAATCTGCTTGGAATAGATGCGACCAACCACGGTGAATACCCTATAGCTCTCGAATACTATGAGGAGGCACTTAAGGCAACTGACCACAGGAAGTCTGCCCACGGAGCAGCCCTGGTCAATACCGGACACATCTACTACGAGATCGGAGACTTCGACAGAGCCCTGTCGTTCTGCCGGAAGGGGCGAAAATACCTAGAGAACGGTCCGAACACTTATGCCTACATGATAGAGCTGGCACAGGAGGCCACCTATGACACCTGGTCAAAGCATCTCGGGAAAGCCAGGGAAGTCATCAATATCCTGCAAAGCCTGGAGAATAGTCTTCGAAAGAGATATCCGAATGAGACCTTCACTGATCTCAACGAGGTGCTTATCTACTATTATGACACAATGCAGATGTCGAAGGAAAGAGACGAGGCATTTCTGGCCTTTGCCGACGATCTATCCCGCTATAACGGATCATATATAGACTATGCCGAGAATATCAACTGGATCACTGACACGCTGATGCATGCTGACAGATTAGACTACGTCGGGAGACTTTTATCGATCACCCGCAGGTCCATCATGACATCCGGGATTCCTCATATACAGCTGCAGTTTTTAGAGCGTGACATCAAATACCATCTGAAAATAAACGACCTCGTTGAGGTTCACAGGCTTGAGTCGAAGTATTTTCAGATAAGCTGCATCAGAAACCGCGAAAATCTGCGGATCTACAAGACTAATATCAGCATTCATAACGATATGAACCGGCTCCGCGCAGAGAAGGATCGCATCGAAGACGAGAACCGGCGTCTTCTGCACGAGGCCTCGATAGACCCGCTGACCCAGCTGCCGAACAGAGCTCTTCTTAATCAGAAGGCCGAGCACTATTTTACTATGGCTGATAAGAACCAGGTTATGCTGGGTGTCGAGATGCTTGATATCGATTTTTTCAAGCAGTTAAACGACACCTACGGGCATCAGGAGGGTGACCGCTGTCTTCAGATAGTAGCCGGCATACTGCGAGAGATCTCAACTGATAGGATCTTTGCTGCCAGATACGGCGGTGACGAGTTTATGATCATATATTATGATATGTCTGACGAGGAAATCCTGCAAAAAGCCGAGCAGATCCGAAATCGCCTAAACCAGATGCATATCCCGAACGAGAAGTCCAAGACTACCGGTTTTTTGACTGTCTCACAGGGTATCAGAAACTCAGTCCCGAAGCATGGCAACCGTGTATGGGACTACACCTACGGTGCTGACTATGCACTCTACAAGGTCAAGAAAAGTCAAAAGGGCAACATCGTCCTGCTGCACAATGCGGTGCTGGATGAGTCTGTGCTTAAGGACGCGATCAATGACTGAGGATATAGAAAGGAAAAGCTATGACATTACTTGATAGATTTCTAAAATACATAAAGCTATGGACTACCTCCGATGAGGATTCCTCCTCTGTGCCAAGCACCGACAGGCAGCTGGCTCTCGCCGAAATTCTCGAAGAAGAGCTGCGTGAGGCAGGTATAAGCGAAGTAAGCACGGAGAAGGGTTATGTCTATGCCCACCTGCCTGCCACGGGAGAGTATCAGGGGAAGCGCTCTGTCGCATTCATCTCCCATATGGATACAGCTCCCGACTATAACGGAAAGGACGTCCATCCACAGATCATAGAGAACTATGACGGAGGTGATGTGCTTCTTCAGGGAAGCGGAGCCTGCCTCTGTGTCTCTGACTTCCCGGAGCTTTCTTCACTAAAGGGCAGAACTCTTATCACTACAGACGGCACCTCTCTACTCGGCGCCGACGACAAGGCAGGTATAGCTGAGATCATGACAGCTGTATCTGAGATAATCGCAGATCAGATCCCGCATGGCGACATCTACATAGTCTTCACCCCTGACGAAGAGATAGGGAAGGGACCAGACCATTTCTCCTTCGACAGATGCCATGCGGACTACGGATATACTGTGGACGGAGACTACGAGGGCGAGGTGGCCTATGAGAACTTCAACGCCGCTGGCGCCCATGTCATTTTTTCAGGAAAAAATGTCCACCCAGGTGAGGCTAAGGATATCATGAAAAATGCCGCTTCTATCGCCTGCGAATTCCAGAGCCTGCTGCCAGAGGCTGAGACGCCGGAGCACACAGAGAAACGCGAGGGATTTTATCATCTGACCGATATGAGCGGAAACTGCGAAAAAGCCGAACTCGGCTATATCATCAGAGATCACGACAAGGATTCATTTGAAAACAGAAAGAGCTTCATGGCCTCTGTCGCCGGACTTCTGAACCAGAAGTACGGTGAAGGCACTGTGAAGCTCGAAATAACTGATCAGTATCAGAATATGCTTGAGATCATGAAAGACCACATGGACGTGATCGACGCGGCAAGAGCTGCCATAAAATCCGTAGGACTCGAGCCGATAAGCCGTCCTGTACGCGGAGGAACAGATGGAGCCCAGCTCTCATTCAAAGGCCTCCCATGCCCGAATCTCGGCACAGGAGGCTATGGTTTCCATGGTCCTTATGAGCACTGCACTCTTGAAGGAATGCAGACCGAGGTAAAGATCATCAGATATCTGATGACCCATCCTCTCAGCTAAATAGATCAACTCTCCCTGACCCAGACATGCATTTCATTTTCTCCACGGTTACCCCAGGAGAAATACGGAACCCACTTAAGTTCCTGCAGTGTCCGGGTCTTTTTTTTGCGTGAATACAGCGCGTCATCCGGAGAATCCTCGCGGATCCCGTCTGCCGTCAGAGTCACGACTCCGCCAGGCAGATCGTCTTCACGGTGAGTTTTTATCTCCTCTTCAGATGGAAGGAGAAGATCATGGAGGTACTTACCGTTATCGACGCCTTCAAGGCAGTAAACAAGCGGCCCGTAGGAGACGGCCGTAAGCCCGGCATCCTCTGACACTTTTGCATTCGCGTAATTCCTCTCCGGCTTCATCTCGAGATCGAGCGTGATCTGAGTCTCACCGTTCGGACATTTTACAAAAGCGTAGCCATTTTTCAATTCATAAGGTGCGGAGATAGTGTACTTTTCGCACCAGCCAGGAATACGCAGAGCGACTCTCGCATCCGCGCCATCATTTACGACACGCAGCTTTATGGAACCGCTGTACGGATAATCAGTTTCCTGGATCACCCTGATATCGCCGTCTGACATCGAAGAAGCCATATACAGATTCACATAGACATCCATGCCCTTTACCATGTACACATACTCATCGATCGAGGCGATAAGGCGAGCCAGGTTCGGCGGGCAGCAGGCACATCCGAGCCACGAAGGGCGGACAGGCTTCACATGAGATTTTCCCGGATCCTTGTCAGACTTTTCAGGGTCTACTTCAAGCGGATTCACATAGAAAAAATGCTCGCCATCCAGTGCCATTCCCGCAAGAGCGCAGTTGTAGAAAGACCGCTCCATTACATCAGCGTAATCGGCCGAGTCTTCCATCCTTAGCATCTGCCTCGAGAAAAATACCATGGCAACTGCTGCGCAGGTCTCACAGTACATCGTGTCGTTCGGCAGATCATAGTCAAAAGTAAAAGACTCTCCATTTACAGTGGCTCCAACTCCGCCTGTGATGTACATCTGTCTGTTCGTGATATCTTTCCAGAGCCTCTCGCAGGCAGCCTTTACCTCTTCGTTTCCGGTAGTCGCCGCGAGATCAGCCATAGCGGTGCACAGATACATCTGTCTTACCGCGTGTCCTGCCGCAGCCTCTGCCTCAACGAAAGGTACATGATCCTGGAAATAGGTCGCCGGAGCGTATTCCATACCCGGGAAGACCGGAGTCATGTCGTCATTTTTTACCTGATCCAGGAAAAATCCAGGATGGCGGCCTCTCTCAAGAAGAAAATATTCAGCCAGCTTTAAGTACTTTTCTTCACCGAGCAGATGGTACATTCTGAGGAGTCCTATCTCGACTTCCTCGTGTCCATCGTATCCATGGATCTTGCCTTTCTCCGGTCCGAAGCAGTCATCTATGTGGTCTGCGAGCTTCTTCGCAGTCTCCATGACCTTCTGGTTCCCGGTAGCTTCATAGTAAGCCACTGCCGCTTCCATGAAATGTCCGGCACAGTACAACTCGTGGCTTTCCACGAGCCTCTTGTACTTGTGCTTCGGCTCCTTTATCGTAAAAAATGTATCGAGGTAGCCGTCGTCTTCCTGAGCATCTGCGATCAGGTCAACGACGTACTCAGTCTTTTTCTTAAGTGCCGGATCATCGCCCTGCATCAGACAGTAAGCCGCAGCCTCGAGCCATTTGTAGACATCGCTGTCCTGAAAGACCATTCCGTAGAATTCTCCTTCCGTGCGGCCTGCTGCTATCCGGAAATTCTCCAGAGCGTGGCTCTTTTCGGTCGGGATCCCGGCGTCATTTTTTCTCTCTCTGGCTATAGTGATGTCAGCCTCGTCATTTAAGACTCTCCACTGGAATGGGAGCATGGCATCCCGCACTATGCTGCGGTATCTTTTTATAAATGCTGAAGTAATCTCTGTTTTCATACGAGTGATATCCTTATCACGTTCCATGATGCTGGATGAAGGACGCTTGTCACTTCCCCACCGTCTACTTTAGTCTCATTCGAGGTCGAAGGAGCTACTTTTTCCTCGGAAGAGCTGTTCACTGCCTTCAGGTCGCTGTTCTCAAGTACCAGGTGCCCGATCAGCTTTGAATCTCCGAAACTCCTGATGTCAGCAGAGAACTCCACGTTCTTGTCGAGAGTCCTGTTCACTGCAAAAATAGTAAGCTCTTTTTTCTCTTCGTTGTAAACGCTTACAGACTCTACGTCTGTTACCTCTCCGTGCTCCTTTGTGTCGTGCTTCGTGCTGTGAAGTGACGGTACGAGAACGGTCCCACGTCCATACTTTGAAGCGTGCATGAACGGGAAGTAGATAGTCTGTCTCCATGCCTTACCGCCGTTTTTATCTGTCATGATAGGAGCGATGACGTTTACGAGCTGTGCCAGGCAGGCCATTTTTACACGGTCAGCATGCTTTAACAGAGTGATCAGAAGAAGGCCTACTACAAGCGCATCCTCGAAGTTATAGACGTCCTCAAGAAGTGCCGGATGATGCTGCCAGGGATGGTTATCCATAGTGTCTGCATCTGCCTCATCTGAATGGAACCATACATTCCACTCGTCGAAGCTGAGGTTGATATCCTTCTTTCCTCTCTTCTTCGCCTTTACAAAATCACAGGTCGAGATGACTGTCTTTATGAACGAATCCATATCATCTGACTGTGCCAGATAGTCGTTTGAATCGCCGCTGCGATTTCCATAGTAGTTATGCATCGATACATAGTCTACGTAGTCATAGGTGTGCTCGAGAGTCGTAGCCTCCCACTGCGGGAAGGTCGGCATCTGGATATTCGAGCTGCCACAGGACACGAGCTCTACCGAAGGATCGATGAGCTTCATGGCCTTGGCGGTCTCTGCTGCGAGACGACCGTACTCGTCCATTGTCTTGTGACCTACCTGCCACGGGCCGTCCATCTCATTTCCCAGGCACCATACCTTGATGCCGTATGGATCCTTGTCTCCATTTGCGACACGCATATCGGAATACCTGGTTCCCGACGGATGGTTGCAGTACTCCAGGAGATTGCAGGCATCCTGGATCCCACGGGTTCCTAAGTTTACAGCCATCATGACTGAAGAGTCTGCCTTTTTAGCCCACTTTGAAAATTCGCCGATGCCGATCTGGTTTGACTCAGTGCTCCTCCACGCGAGGTCGAGTCTCTCAGGGCGCTTGTCTCTAGGGCCTACCGAATCCTCCCAGCAAAAGCCCGATACAAAGTTACCGCCCGGGTATCTGACTATAGGGACGTTTAATTCCTTTACAAGATCTATGACATCTGTCCTGAAGCCCATCTCATCTGAGTTTGGATTTCCCGGCTGATAGATCCCGTCATAGACTGCTCTTCCGAGGTGCTCGATAAAGGAGCCGAAGATCCTCTCGTCTACCTCTGAGAGTCTGTAGTCCTTGTCGAGGACCATTTTTATCTGTCCGTTTTTTTCTGCCATATAAGATTCTCCTTTTTCCCAAAAATAGCATCAGCCCTTTACTGCGCCTGCGGTCATTCCTTCGATGAAATACTTCTGGAATGCGATAAACAGAATGAAGATCGGGATGATCGAGAAGCATGAACCTACGATCAGGAGACTGTAGTTGTTTCCATACGGGTTCAGAAGGGTGTTAAGACCAAGGGTCAGGGTGTATTTGTCCTCGCTTCTGATAACGAGCAGAGGCCACATGTAGTTGTTCCAGGCGTTCATACCGTTGAGGATAGCCATGGCTGCGAAAGCCGGCTTCATGATAGGTATGATCAGCTTGAAAAATATACCGTACTCTGTAGCTCCGTCGATACGGCCAGCTTCGATCAGCGACTTCGGCATTCCGAGAAGGTACTGCCTGAAGAAGAAAATAGTCGAAGCGTTCGCAAGGAACGGGATCACGATAGCGAAGTAAGTATCCATCAGCTGCCAGTCTGACATCTGCTGATACAGAGGAAGCATGATGACTTCGAAAGGAACTGACATGATCCCTAAGACTATCATAAACAGGAAATTCCTGCCCTTGAATTCATAAGCTGCAAATCCGTAAGCTACGAAGGCACTTACCAGAAGGGTAAGGACTACTGTGATGACTGTCAGGATGATACTGTTCCTGAACCATATCCAGTAGTTGTGATCTCCGTTGAACAGGAGATCGTAGTTGACGAGTGACCATTTGCTGAACTCAGGATTTAAGTTCAGTCCGTATGCCACGAAATCATCTCCTGGCTTGAAGCTCGCGATAAAAAGTACGTAGATCGGGATGATGATCAGTACAGCAAGGATAGTAAAAAGTATGATAAGTCCGGCCGTTTTTCCGTTGTCTCTTCTTTTCTTTTTCTTATAAGAAGCTCTGGCCTGTTCTGACATTACGCTTAGATCTGCCATTATTATTATCCGTCTTTCTACGAAAGACACCTATGTGGTTATGAAACACCACTTTCGGCCTTTCGATTTTCTTCGTTTCCTGTTATTCTTATAGTGAAGAGCTGATACACTACAGAGCTCG